>SCPP01001570.1_pt1 | contig 205163 bp, 255 predicted proteins | sample 6106811 | NCBI WGS metagenome assembly SCPP01 (sample SAMN10720449, study PRJNA508395) | human gut metagenome | isolation source: Participant 2 stool, 15 month | host: Homo sapiens | collected 2018 | reverse complement strand
ATGAGGGAAGCCAGCGCGATGGTCACCATGCCGGTGCCTACGTTGATGTCGCCGCAGCTCTTCTGGTACTGAGCCAGCAGGCCGCCGGAAAGGGCCGTCAGTGCGCCCGAGATGCAGAGGCCCACCGTGATGGTGAAGGCGGGTTGATGCTGGAAGCACGCACCATGGCAGCGTTATCGCCGGTGGCACGAATCGAGAGGCCGAGGCGGGTGCCGAGGAAGCCCACCATGGCGGCACCGGCCAGCGCGACTACCGCCGCCAGCACCAGCTTATACCCGCCGCCCGTGAAGCTCAGCGCCTTTGGCGATGGAGAAGACGGTATCGGTCTTGACCAGCGACATGGTGGACGAGAAGCCCATCACGGCCAAGTTGATGGTGTAGAGGCCGGTGTTGACGATGATGCCGGCCATGATGCTCCTCGACGCCGAGGCGGGTCTGCAAAAGGCTGTGATGAAACCGAGCACACACCGGCCGCCATCGCCGCCAGCAGGGCGAGGAAGGTGGCCGGTCAGCGCCACCTGACAGGCGACAGCGCAGCCAAGGGTGAAGCAGCCGTCGGTGGACAGGTCCGCGATATTCAGGATGGAATAGCTCAGAAACAGAGCCAGCGCAACGAGGGCGTAGATGCAGCCCAGCTCGAGCGCGGTCTGGATGACGTTGAGCGAAAAGATACTCGCCAGCATGGTGTGCTCCTTTTATTTTAATGTGTAACCTCTCAGTCTCGCTACCGCTCGACAAGGCCGGGTTGCGGCACCCAGCATCCGCTTCGTGTTTTACACTTGCGTCTTGCTGGCCGCGGCCCCAACAACGACTCCCTGTTTCCACCACTGGCGGCAGTCGTCGTTGTTGCCCCTACCGAGGGGAGCCTCTGGCGAAGAGAGAAAGCTTTCCGAAACGCCAAAGCCTCCCCTCGATAGGGGAGGTGGCATTGCGAAGCAATGACGGAGAGGTTTAACCAAAGTTCTCGGCCGTGGTCACTTCCACAACTTCGGTGCAGTAGGGTGCAAAGGCCTTCTTCACGGTGTCGAGGTCGAGGCCCAGAGCCTCGCAGGTCTCGGTGTTGATGGTGGCAATGCCGTTGTCGAAGGTCTGGAAAGGCAGGTCTGCAGGGGTCTTGCCATCGCAGAGCAGTTCCACCACCATATCGGCGGTAGCCTCGCCCAGCTGGACGTAATCGACGCCGTAGCCCACGAAGGCACCGTTCAGGGCAAAGCTGTCAGCGCCGGTGTAGTGCTGGACGCCTGCCTCGGTGAAGGTCTCGTAGATGGAAAGCTCGGCGGTCATGACGGTGTTATCGGTGGGGTGAAGACAGCCTTGACACCGGCGGCGATGAGGGCCTCAGCGGCCATCTGGACTTCGGCGGTGGTGGTGCCGTTCTTCTCGATGTACTTGATGCCCTTGCTGTCGCAGAAAGCCTTGGCGTCTGCAATGGCCTGTGTAGAAGCATCCTGGCTCAGATCATACAGCAGGCCGATGGTGTCGATGTCGGGGTTGACGGCCAGGATGAGGTTCATGATGGCGTCGGTGTTCAGGGCGTCGGAAGTGCCGGTGATGTTCGGCTCGGTGTCAAAGCCTGCGGCGGCGGGGTGACGGCGGAGTAGACGACGGGATGTCGGTGTCCTCCACAGCGGCCAGCATGGTAGCGGCGGTGGGGTAGCCACAGCCACGATGACATCCACGCCGTCGGCCACGAGGTCGGCGCCGATCTGGTTCAGGTTGGTCTGGTCGGCCTGCGCATTGGCGTAGTAGTCGGCGTAGTCGAAGGTGACGCCCTTCTCCTTGCCCACCTCGTCCAGACGCTCTTCCACCGACGCAACGATCTGGTTCAGCGAGGCGTGGTCCACATAGTTGACGATGCCCACCTTGAAGGTCTGGCCTGCCTCGCTGGCGGCGGCAGAAGATGCTGCTGCACTGGAAGCGGTGCTGGATGCAGTGCTCGAAGCGGACGAACCGCAGCCGGTCAGACCCAGAGCGGAAACAGTGGCGGCGGCCATAGCGGCTTTCAGAAAGCTGCGGCGGGAGATCATCTTCATGGTTTTCATAGCGGTTGCTCCTTCCTGGAGCGGGCGGCATGTAAAATAAAAACCCGCTCCACTTGCGGGACGGGCTTTTGTTCTCATATAACAAAACGACCCTGTCCCTGTGTGTTCATCCACAAGGACAGAGTCGAAAGATTCGAATCTGCGGTGCCACCTTGCTTGCCTTGCTCGCTTTCCTCTTGAAAGCCGCAAAGCCCCTCACGGAGAGCCAACACTCCCCTGCCCTGTAACGGAGGCTTCCGTCCCAAGCTACTGGAGGCTCTGCCTCGTTTGCCCGGCCCTCGGCGGCCCACGAATCTCTGCCCCGCTCTCGCCCGTTTTCACTGTCCGGGCTCACTGAAGATGCGCTTTGCAGGTTCTCTTCCGCCTCATCGGTTTGATTGCATTATACACTTTATCCGTGTAAAGTCAAGAGGGAATTTCAAAATTTTCCGTCAGATTTTTCACGTTTCATCACTCGAGGTTGAGTTTGTTTCGCATCAGCCAGACCGTCAGCCCGAACCAGAAGACACCGAATGCCACCGCGATGCCCAGCGTGACCATCGCGCTTCCCATGTAGCCCAGAGCCGAGACGGCAGTCTCGATGCTGCCCACATCGCCTACGGCGCTGTAGATGGCCGTCTCGTAGACGCCGGTGCCGATCTGGAGCAGCTTTTCGAGCCAGCCCTGCACATACTGCAAGACAAAGAAGCTCAGGATGCCCGCCAGCGCAGGGTGGTTCTTGAACTGATGTCCCACCATGCAGGCAGCATAGATGCAGGCGATGACGCTGACCATCCGCACGAAGCCGACGACGCCGCTGAAAGCCAGCGTTCCCCAGAACTCCATGTTATAGCGGGCAAATGCCTCCCGGAAGATCGACCACATCCGCGGCAGCTGCTCAAGCAGGTCCATATCCGCCATCATCAGAACAGCCAGAATGCCGAAGGAAAGGCAGGCTGCGATGATGCTGCACAGGCTCCACACGGCGCTGGAGATGAGCTTCGAGGTCACAAGCTGTGTTTCCGTCACCGGCAGAGTATGCATCAGATAGCCCTCCCGGCCCAGCAGGTTGCGGTAGAACCGCTGCACGATGGTCATGATGGTGACGACCACGGTGCCGATGATGACGGCGGTGTAGACAAGGCTCAGCAGGCCCACGAGAGTCGAATAGGTGTCACTATTGGTGCCGTTCCATCTCCTGACTGAGCCGCCAAAGAGCACCGACGCCGCCAGCAGGGCCAGATACATTCCGCCGTAGGTGCGGGCGGTAGCCTTGAACTCATATTTCAGTAACTTTTTCAGCATTTGAATACCTCCCGGAAATATGCATCCACACTCATGCCCTCGGTCTCGCGGAGCTCATCCACCGAGCGGTGGGCGAAAATTCTGCCGTTCTTCAGGAACACAGCCTCATCCAGCACCGGCTCCACATCCTCGATGAGGTGGGTGGAGATGATGACCGAGGCGTCCCGGCTGTAGTTGGTGAGGATGGTGTTCAGGATGTAGTCCCGCGCCGCCGGGTCCACGCCGCCGATGGGTTCATCCAGCAGGTAGAGCCGGGCATTCCGGCTCATGGCAAGGATGAGCTGGACTTTCTCCTTGTTGCCCTTGGAAAGGCTCTTGAGGGGTGCTTTGGGCGAAAGCTCCAGCTTTTCCAGCATCTCATTCGCCTTGGCGGGGTCGAAGTCGGCGTAGAAATCCCGGAACATCTCCACCAGCTGCTCCACCCGCATCCAGTCGGGCAGCCATGCGGCGTCCGGCAGGTAGGAGACGATGGCCTTCGTGTCCGGGCCGGGGTCCATGCCCGCGATTCGGATGCTGCCCGCCGTGGGCTGCAAGAGGCCGTTCGCCAGTTTGATGAGGGTGGTCTTGCCGCTGCCGTTGGGGCCAAGCAGGCCCACGATGCGGCCAAAGCCGATGTGCAGCTCGATGTTATCGAGGGCGTTTGTCCCCTTCTGGTAGGATTTCGTCAGGCCCTCACAAGTTAAAAGCTCCTTCATTTGAATCACTCTCCTTTGTTTCCCAGCCCGTCATAAGTTTTGCGGCCTCTGCCGGGCCGTAGCCGATGCCGCGCATTTTTCGAGATATTCGGCGGTCATAGCGGGCCGTCTCGTCCCGCAGCTGTTCCAAAAGGGCTGTATCTTCGGTGACGAAGCGGCCCGTGGTCCGCTCGGTGTAGACGAGCCCTTCCGCTTCCAGCTGGGCCAGCGCCCGCTGCATGGTGTTGGGTTGACGCCTGCCGCTGCGGCCATGTCGCGCACCGAGTCCAGATGTCCGCCGGGCGGGTAGACGCCCGCCAGGATTTTGCCTTGAGCCGTTCCACGATCTGTGCGTAGATGGGGCGGCTCATATCGAATCGTTCGCCCATCGTCTCATCTCCTTGTGTCGCTGTACTAAGTGCCTAATACAATAATACTCAAATTATCTTTTTTGTCAAGAGGGAATTTTCAATCTCTTCAAAATATGCTATACTGTCTTTTGTATATTAGAAGAAAATGCGCAGGAGCACAGAATCTATGAAAGCGACCATCATCATCCCCAACATCAACGGCAAAGGCTGGCTCAAGGACTCCATCGAATCGGTCTACGCCCAGACGGAGCAGGACTTCGAGCTTATCGTGGTGGATAACGGCTCCACCGACGAGAGCCTTGAGCAGGCCCGCAGCTATTGCAGCCGCCCGAACTTCCATCTCATCGAGAACGGCTCCAACACCGGCTTCTCCCACGCCGTCAATCAGGGCATCGCCCGGGCGAAAAGCGAGTTCGTGGTGCTGTTCAACAACGACGCCTTTGCAGAGCCCCAGTGGCTGGCCGAGCTCATCCGCGTGGCTGAGAGCGACGAGAAAATTTTTGCCGTCCAGAGCCTTATGATACGCCACTTCGACCGGGAGCTGGCCGACGACGCCGGCGATTACGTCACATGGATGGGCTTTGCCTGCAAGACCGGCGACGGCCGCCGGGCCAGCCGCTACACCAAACAGAAGCGCATCTTCTCGGCCTGCGGCGGCGCGGCCCTCTACCGCAAAAGCATCCTCGACGAGATCGGCGTCTTCGATGAAAACTTTTTTGCCTACTTCGAGGACGTGGACCTCAGCTGGCGCGCCAACAACGCCGGTTACAAAAACGTCCTCTGCCCCACGGCAAAGTTACCATATCTGCGGCGCCAGCACCGGCGCGGTGCGGTACAACGCCTTCAAGAGCCAGCAGAGCGGCCGCAACAGCATCCTCCTCCCCCTCAAGAACGAGCCTCTGCTGATGCTCATTCTCAACTTCATTCCGCTGGCGCTGGGCTATCTGCTCAAGTGCTACAAGTTCCACAAACAGGGCTTCGGCGAGGCGTGGGACAAGGGAATGCGTGAGGCGTTCGATTTGCTCAAAAACGACCAGTTGGGCAAGCGTCCCTTCCGCCTCCGCGACCTGCCGAATTATGTTCTCATGGAGCTGTGGATGATATGGAACATGGTGCCGTATCTCTGGTATCGGCTGGTCGTGCGGTTTTATTTGAAGTAATTCTGATATGCAAAACCGGGAAGCTCTGGGAGCTTCCCGGTTTTTGTTTTTGATTCGTTTTATGCCGCCGCGCTGGCCGCACTCTCGGCCTGCGGCTCTGCATCCGAGGCAGCTTCGCTTTCGGCGGTGCTGCCCGCTTCCTCGCTGGCGGCTGCGGCCTCCGAGGACGCAGCGTCAGACTCGGCGGGCGTTTCGCCGCCGGTGGCGAGGATGGCGTCCTGCACCTCGCTGTCTGCCATCATGGCAGGCTCGGCGGCAGTGGACGCCGCCGTTGACTCGGGCTTCGTCTCGCTCTCGGTCAGGCCGGTGAGATACCAGCTGCCGCTCTGGCGGCTGAACAGATAGTCCATGTACTTGACCGGCGTATCCGAGGTGGTGGTGAGGATGCTGTCCGTTGCATTCTGGTTGGGGATATAGCCCACGGTGACGTGGAGGAGGCCGTCCTTCTTGAACAGCTTGGTGACGGTAGCGCGGTAGCTGCCCACGCTGCCGGTGACGGGGATCTTATAGCACTGGGTGGTGTCGTCGAACTCGATGGTCATATCCTCCATCTCGAAGGTCTTGTGGGTCATGCGGAAGCTGGGGCCGACAAGCTTTGCGAGGTAGGCGTCCACGTCCACCGAGGGGATGAGCAGCTGCTCGGTATCGGGGTCGGTGTTGTAGCCGTCGAAACCGCCCTGCGTCTCCTGGATGCTGTACACACAGCCCCAGACCGCAGCCTCGCGGAGGGTCAGGTCGTCGATGTTCTCGATGCCCTCAAAGGCACGGGGTCGAACAGCACCAGACCTTCCAGCTTGTCCTCGTATTCCTGCTTCTGGGCCGTATCGTCAAACAGTTTTGCCACGGCGTTCACGCCTGCGTGCAGCACGGTCAGCACGCCGATGAGCACCAGCACCGCGATGACCAGCCCGAGGGCCTGCCGACCACGGCGGCGGTGGAGCCGGGCGTGTTCTTCCGGGGTCATTTCTATCTTCATATGGTTATCGTCTCCTGCGTTGTTTCACTTTTCAGATAAAAACAGTATACCACAATCATGGGCAGGGTGCAAAACCCTGCCCGTGTTATTTTGGTGAAAGCCGTTCATTCCCAGTTCTTCCAGACGTCGGGCTGGTAGCCGACGGTGGCCTGACGGCCATTGCGGACGATGGGGTGCGGAACAGCTGCTGGTTCTCAAAGAGCTTGTCTTCTTTCTGCCAGTCTACCAGCGCGTCCAGCAGAGCGAGGGTCTGCTTGTCCTTGGCGTTGGGTTCCACCAGCGCCTGCCAGCCGCCCAGAGCGCGGGACACATTTTCAAACTCGCCCCGGCTCATCTCTTTCTTTCAAATCGATCATCTGGAACTTGATGCCGCGCTCCTTGAAATAGCGCTGGGCCTTTTTGGTATCAAAGCACTTGGTAGTACCGAATATCTGGATGTTCATGGTCTTGCCCTCCTGTTCATTCTGCTCTATTGTAACATATCTGCGCCCGAAAGCCTATCGCATATTTTTTGCTCCGCCGGGCCACACTGCTCTCAGCGCCTTTTCTTATTCTGAATGGAGGTAGTACCAACATGAAAGCATTCGTAGACCCTGAACTCTGCATCGGCTGCACCCAGTGTGCCGGGCTCTGCCCCGAGGTATACCAGATGGAAGGGACTCTGGCTGTCGCCATCCCCGGCGACATCCCGCCCGACCAGGTGCCGCTGGCTGTGGACGCCGCCAACGCCTGCCCGGTGAGCGCGATAAGGGTAGAGTAAAACTTCGAAAGAGACTGAGAGGTTTATCTCTCAGTCTCTTTTTTCTTTGGGCCATTCGTGGTATACTATAGAATGTGAAATTATGGAATGGAGGACCACAAGCTATGCGTTTACTGGTCATTGACGGCAACAGCATCGCCAACCGTGCCTTTTACGGCATCAAGCTGCTGACCACCAAAGACGGCCGCTATACCAACGCCATTTTCGGCTTTCTGAATATCCTGCTCTCCCTGCTCAAGGAATGCGAACCCGACGAGGTGGCCGTGGCCTTCGACCTCAAGGCCCCCACCTTCCGCCACAAGATGTATGACGGCTACAAGGCCACCCGCCACAAGATGCCCGACGAGCTGGCCGCGCAGATGCCGGTGCTCAAAGAGCTTCTGGCCGCGCTGGGCTACCGTGAGGTGACAGCTGAGGGCTGGGAGGCCGACGACATCCTCGGCACCCTTTCTGCCGCCTGCGCCGCCCGCAGCGACGACTGCTTCCTCGCCACTGGAGACCGGGACAGCTTACAGCTCGTCAGCGACACCACCACCGTCCTGCTGGCCACTACCGCCATGGGCCGCAGCAAGACGGCGGTAATGGACGTGGACGCCGTGAAGGAAAAGTACGGTGTCTCTCCCCGCCAGCTCATCGACGTCAAGAGCCTCATGGGCGACACCTCCGACAACATCCCGGGCGTGAAGGGCATCGGCGAGAAGAGCGCCATCACCCTCATCCAGAAATACGGCAGTCTGGCGGGCGTTTACGCCCATCTCGACGACACTGCTGACAAGACCATCAAGCCAAAACAGCGGGAGCATCTGGCCGAAGACCGCGCCATGGCAGAGCTGAGCTACACGCTCGGCACCATCCGCACCGACGCCCCCATCGACACCGCCGAGGGTGCCTATGTCGTGGGCGAGGGCAACAAGGCCGAAGCCGTCCGGCTGATGCAGGAGCTGGAACTTCACTCCCTTATCGCCCGCTTCGGTCTGAGCGACATCGTCCCCGCCGCCGACCCGGAAAGAGCGTCGACAGAGCCTCTGCAGGAGGCTGAGGTGACTGTTCTGCCCGCCGAGCCGAAGGGGCATTACCTCGTGGCCACGCGGCCTGCCGTCATGGGCAAGCAGGGTACCCGCAATGTGGAGCTGCAGCCCGCCGCATGGTACGCCGTACAGGACAAGACGGTCTTCCCGCTGGAATACGGCGACCTGCTCCGTCTGCTGGACAACAAAGACGTCACCCTTGACGTCTTCGACAGCGCGCCGCTCTACGCCCGCGCCATGGCTGCGGGCGGCTGGGGCAGCAGCATCGTCTGGGACGGCAAGCTGGCGGCCTATCTGCTGGACGCCTCGGCTTCCAAGTACAACCTCTCGGAGCTCATCATCAGCTACCGCGCCGACGCCGCTTTTACCTGTGAGAAGTGGCCGGACGCCGGTGCGCTGGCCGACCTGTTCGCCAAGATGAAGGCAGAGATCACCGCGCTGGGCGAAGACTCCTCTACAACGACATCGAGTTCCGCTGGCGCAGGTGCTGGCCGACATGACCCGCATCGGCATCCTCGTGGACAAAGAGGGCATCGAGAAGTTCGGCGTGAAAATGCGCTCGGAGCTGGAAGACGTCCTCACCCGCATCCACATGGAGACGGGCAGCGCCAGCTTCAACCCCAACAGCCCCAAACAGCTGGGCGAGATGCTTTTCGACACCATGGGCCTGCCCCACGGCAAAAAGACCCAGCGCGGCTGGTCTACCGACGCCGAGACGCTGGAAGCCCTGCGGGACTACCCGCTGGTAGAGGATATTCTGCAGTACCGCGCCTACCAGAAGCTGAACTCCACCTACGTCGAAGGCCTGCTGAAGGTCATCGCGGAGGATGGCCGCATCCATACCCGCTTCAACCAGACCGAAGCCCGCACCGGACGGCTTTCTTCCGATAACCCCAACCTGCAGAATATCCCCATCCGCACCGAGCTGGGCAGCAAGCTTCGGGCCTACTTTGTAGCCCGTCCCGGCTGGGTGCTGGTGGACGCCGACTACAGCCAGATCGAGCTGCGCATCCTCGCCCATGTCACCGGCGACGAGCATATGCAGCAGGCGTTCCTCACCGGCGAGGACATCCACCGCAGCACTGCCGCTAAAATCTACGACCTGCCCCTCGAGCAGGTCACGCCCCGCCTGCGCTCTTCGGCAAAAGCCATCAACTTCGGCATCATGTACGGCAAGGGGGCATACAGCCTCTCGAAGGACATCGGCGTGAGCGTCAAGGAGGCCGACGCCTTCCTGAAAAACTATCTGGCCACCTTCCCGAAAGTCAGCGGCTACATGGACAAGACCATCTCCGACGCCCGGAACTGCGGCTATGTGTCCACCCTCTTCGGACGCCGTCGCTCCCTGCCGGAGCTGACCAGCAACAATCACAACATCCGGGCCAGCGGCGAGCGGATGGCCCGCAACACGCCGATCCAAGGCACCGCCGCCGACGTCATCAAGCTGGCGATGGTGCGGGTCTGGCGGCGGCTGCGGGACGAGAAGATGGAGAGCCGCCTCATCCTGACCGTCCACGACGAACTCATCGTCGAGGCCCCGGAGGCAGAAGCCGCGAAAGCCGCCGCCATCCTGCAGGAAGAGATGGAAGGCTGTGTCAATTATGCTGTCCCCCTGAGCACCGAAGTGCATCAGGGCAAAAACTGGCTGGAGGCCCACTAAAACCATGATCATCTTAGGAATCGAATCTACCTGCGACGAGACCGCCGCATCTCTGGTGGAAGATGGCCGGCACCTGCTGAGCAACGTCATCTCCACCAGCGTCAAGGAGCAGGCACTTTACGGCGGCGTCGTGCCGGAGATCGCCAGCCGCCGCCACTGTGAGTTCATCAGCGCCACCGTCAAAAGGCTCTGCTGGATGCAGGCAAGACCATCGACGACGTGGACGCCGTGGCTGTCACCTTCGCGCCCGGCCTCATCGGCGCAGTGCTGGTGGGCGTCAACTTTGCCAAGGGCCTCGCCTACTCGGCGGGCAAGCCGCTGGTGCCGGTCCACCATCTGCGGGGCCACATTGCAGCCCTCTACCTGACCCATCCGGAGCTGAAGCCGCCCTTCCTCTGCCTTGTGGCGTCCGGCGGACACAGCCACATCGTGGAGGTGCAGGACTACACCCATTACCACATCCTCGGCCACACGGTGGACGACGCCGCCGGCGAGGCCTTTGACAAGGTGGCCCGGACGCTGGGCCTGCCCTATCCCGGCGGTCCCAGCGTCGCCAACGCCGCCAAGACCGGCGACCCGAAAGCCTACCGTCTGCCGGTGCCTCATGTGGAGGGCAAGTACAACGTCAGCTTCTCCGGCCTCAAGACCGCCGTGCTGAACGAGGTGAATCAGGCCCAGATGAATGGTACTGACATCAACGTCCCCGACCTCGCGGCCAGCTTCCAGGAGCGCATCGCGGGCATCCTCGCAGAAAAGCTTCTTCTCGCCGCCGCCGACACCGGCGCAAAGCATCTGTCTGGCGGGCGGCGTCGCGCCAATGGCCGTCTGCGCCAGCTGGTCAATGACGGTGCCCAGAAGCTGGGGGCCAAGGTCTACCTGCCAGAGCTGAAATTCTGCGGCGACAACGGCGCGATGATCGCGGCTCAGGGTTACTATCAGTACATCGCGGGCCATACCGCCGGGCTGGAGCTGAACGGTCTGCCGACTCTGCCCATCGATTACGAATAACTGACATAGAAACGGAATGGCCGCGCACAGCTGTGCGCGGCCATTCCGTTTATTTCATATCACGTCCGAAATAAAGCTCCACTTCACTGAGTTTCTTTTTCCGCAGCAGGAACACCGTGGGGATGAGATAAACCGCGATAGACGTCAGCATGGTGATGTCATAGGTGCTGATGCTGTCGGCCACCGTCTGGGTGCCGTACAGGCCGCCGATGAGCATGGACGTGATGTCCATCGCGGCGTGGATGAACACCGTCACCCAGATGTTTCCGGTGCGGAAATAGACCGCCGCCAGCAGCGTACCCAGCGAGGCCGCAAAGACGCACTGCATCAGAACGCCCAGCGGCGCACTGCCGGTGAGGTTGGTCAGGTGGGCCGCACCGAAGTAGAGGCCCGACAGCAGGCAGGCTTTCCAGACGCCGGCCCGGCTGGTGCCGAAATGCTCCAGAAGCGTCTGGGCGATGACGCCCCGGAACAGAAACTCTTCTGCCACACCGACGCTGGTCATGCCGATAAGGAACCACACGACATGCCACGCAGGCAGCATATCGCCCTCCGGCCTGCCAAACAGCAGAGTATTGTAGGCGTTGTAGCCGATGAGCGCGATGGGGTACAGGCCCACCAGCAGACCGTTGAAAAAGCCGCTGCCCCGGCGGCGGAGCAGGCCGCTCTTCCCGGTGCGCGCCAGAAAGAGCCACGCCACCAGCACGCCTGCTGCCTCCTGCATGAAGGTCAGCATATAATCATCGACGGCATCAATGTCCCGCACGACGAACAAGATGAGCAGAAGCGACAGCAGCGATGCCACGAACAGCATCCCCAGAAACAGCACCTCGGCCACAAGGCAGTAGAGCATCGGGTGGGCGCTGCGCAGACGTTTGAGCATAGAAAGACCTCCTGTGTCGTAGTGGTACTATTTTAGCATATTTCAGAAGAAAGAGATAGGGATTTGTGTGAATAATAAAGCGGAACCCGGGTTGCGGCTCCCAGCGTCTGTTTCGGCCCTTGGGCGGGCCTCACATCCTGCTGGCCGCGGCCCCAGCCTCAGCTCCCTGTTTCTGCCGCTGGCAGCGGTCGCTTCGGCTGCAGAGATAGAAAAAGACCGGCACACGAATGTGAAGCGGCAGTCACCAACTGTTGACATTCCTGAAGATTGGAACCCGCGGGCTAAGCAACAGCCCACTGGGCTGATTGCTTGCTCTGCTGCGCCGCCTTCGAGTTGCGCTTGCCAATTTTTCCGCAGCCCCTGACAGGGCCTTGAAAAATGCGCCCCAGCCTGCCTCCCTGTTTCCGCCGCTGGCGGCGGTCGGCTCTGCTGCTGTTCAAATCCCGCGCCCGACTAAATAAAAAAGCAAGTACACGAATGTGTACTTGCTTTTTTAAGTCGGAGCAGCGGGATTTGAACCCACGGCCTCCTCGTCCCGAACGAGGCGCGCTACCAACTGCGCTATGCCCCGAAAATACCGCAACCCAATGGGCTGCGGTCTGGTTGGGGATGAGAGAATCGAACTCCCACAAGTAGAGTCAGAGTCTACCGCACTACCACTATGCAAATCCCCACTATTCGGTTTCGTCCTCAGCACCGAAGCGCTGCTGACGAGGAATATTATTCAGCCTCCGCCTCCATTTGTCAACCACTTTTTGATTTTTCCGTCCATGTTTTTTCTGCTTTCTCCACCACCGCGTTTTCACGTCTTTTTTCGGCCCCGGCTCTTGACACCCGCTCCCTTTGGGAATACTCTTATAGTATCATTTATCTGCCCCCTCTGAGGGAGAACGGAAGAAACGAGGGTTGTTCGATATGAAAAAACGTGTTGGTATCCTGACCTCCGGCGGCGACTGTCCCGGCCTGAACGCCACCATCCGCGGCGTGGCCAAAGCCCTGTATGCACGGTTCGGCGAGAACGTCGAGATCGTGGGCATCCTGAACGGCTACCACGGCCTCATCACCGGCGAATACAAGGAGATGTGCGAGGACGATTTCCGCGGCATCCTGACGCTGGGCGGCACCATCCTCGGCACCAAGCGCACCCCCTTCAAGCTGATGCGCGTGGTGGAAGAGGACAAGATCGACAAGTTCGCGGCCATGAAAAAGACCTACAAGGACGCCAAGCTCGACTGCCTGCTCTGCCTCGGCGGCAACGGTACCCACAAGACGGCCAACCTCCTCTCCCAGGAGGGCCTGAACGTCATTGGCCTGCCCAAGACCATTGACAACGACATCTACGGCACCGATGTGACCTTCGGCTTTCACACCGCCGACATCGCCACTGAGGTCATCGACCGCATCCACACCACCGCCGGCAGCCACAGCCGCGTCATGTGCATCGAGATCATGGGCAACAAGGCCGGCTGGCTGACCTTTACTCCGGCATCGCCGGCGGAGCTGACATCATCCTGCTGCCAGAGCAGCCCTACGACATCGACCGTGTCTGCGACGCTGTGGAGCGCCGCGCCCGCAAAGGCTCCAACTTCTCCATCATCGCCGTGGCCGAGGGTGCCATCAACACCGAAGAGGCCAAGATGAAGCGGAAAGAGTGGATGGCAAAGCGCGCCGAAGCCGGTTACGGCGTCACCGCCACCAACCGCATCGCCGCCGCCGTCCAGAAAAAGACCGGCATGGAGACCCGTGTCTGCATCCCGGGCCACATGCAGCGCGGCGGCAGCCCCAGCGCTTACGACCGTGTGCTGGCCACCGAGTTCGGCAGCTACGCCGCCAAGCTGGTGGAAGTGGAGCGCTACGGCGTCACCGTCGCCATGGTCAACAACCGCGTCGTCGCCAACCGCCTCGAGGACATCGCCGGTAAGACCCGCAACATCCCCGAGGGCTGTGAGCTGCTCACCGTCGCCCGCCGGATGGGCGTGAGCCTCGGCTGAGACCCTGAAAATAAAAACACCTCGCTGTATCATGCAGCGAGATGTTTTTGTTTTTATGCTTCAGAACGAGCCGCCCGACGAGCCTCCGAAGCCGTCGGAATCGACGGACGAACCGCCGGAGGAGTGAGACTCCTTCTGGGGCGGGTCATAGGTGCGCTCCCGGGTAGTGTGGGTGTAGCGGTCACGCTTGACCCGCAGGGTGAAGCCGGGCATGTACTCGTCGGCCTCTGTCTTCTGCCGGGCCGTCTTCATCCGGTGGTAGAGGATGAGGCAGATGAACGCCGAAATGCCGAGAGGGAAGATCATGGCAATGAGCAGGTCTTCCAGGCCGATGTCGTTATCCACATCGATGGGCTCGCCATAGTCGGTATAGTAGTCCAGTGCATCGTCGCACATATCGATGTAGGTATAGGCGGCATCCGCCCATTCCTCATCGGAGAGCTCCGGGACGATCTCGTCCTCCTGCTGCTCGATGCGGTAGTCGGTGAAAGCCGTGACGCCCTCGCCGTAGGTGATGGTGACGTACTTGCGGGAGCCGACTGCCAGCAGGAAGAGGATGCCGCTCTGTTCGTCGCCATAGCCGAGGCCGTTGGCGATGTAATAATTTTTCGCGTAGTCGCGCTGGTCGGCATCGCCGATGTCGTCCACCACGAGGAAGTAGACATCCACGTCGTGGCCGTCGGAGGCGCTTTCGGCCTGCTCCTCAAGGTCGGCCAGCGTGTCGGCGTCAAATACGCCGCACTCATCCCGCACCAGCGGGGCCGCTGCCCCGGCCGGCAGGGTCAGGGCCATGCAGAGCAGGGCCGCAACCAGAAGGGCAAACAGTTTTTGTATTTCATATTCCCGTCTACCCCCCCCTCTCACAGCAGCATGATGAGAGCCGTCAGTATCATCAGCGGGATGCTGATGCCGGCAAACCATGCAGCTACCCTGCCCTTATCCACGGGCAGGTCGCCGATGAGCTTGCCGGTCTGGCCGTTCATCGCAAAGAGGAAGTCCTGCTCCTTCCAGCGGGTGTGGAGCATCCAGACCGGCAGCAGGGCGTAGTGGGGTTCCAGCGTCCGCGAGTCGAGCTGCTCCGAGAGAGTCTGGACGCCGGTGTAGCCGCCCAGCGTATCGTGGAGGGCCGCAGCGGTACTGTTCTTCATCCGGGTCAGAACGCGGGCAGCACACTTCTTGTCGTCCTCGTCGTATCGGTCCGCCAGAAAGCCGGGCAGGTAGGCCGTGGAGAAGGGCTTGAGGTCGCTGTAGTCGAAGGGTTCGATGGCGTCCATATGGGTGTCCGGCATCTTGCTGGAGCCGTCCACCGGCACCCGGACAAAGTCGGCATCGCCCACGCGGGCCACGTCGAAATGTCTGGTGGTGGTGACAATGTAGTCGCCATCACGGTGGCTCTCGCTGATCTCGGCCTTGTAAGCGCCCCGGGCCTCCATCCGGCCATCGTAGAGCCAGAACGGCACATACACGCCCTGGATCTCCTCGATGTGGTTGGACTCTTTGAAAGCTTTGGGGAGAAAGGCTTTGCCCTTATAATACTTCTTCAGGTTCTCGATGGCGGTCTTTTTGTCCATCCGGAAGGGGATGATGTACTCCGGCTTGAGCTTACCGGAAAGCTGTCCGCCCAGCACGGTGGGGTTGCCGCAGTAGGGGCAGGTGGTGGCAGCTGTTTCGGGGCCGCAGACCAGCTCTGCACCAGGAAGTGCAGGTGCGGCTGCTGAGATCTCCCGTCTCCATCTCCCCCCAGACAGGGCCGCTGGACGCTGCCTTTTCGGCGGCTTCGGCGGCCTTATCGGCCTGAGCCTGCTTCTCGCCGTAAAGAGCCTCGACCTGTGCTACATCGTAGGTGGAGCCGCAGTAATCACAGCAGAGCTTTCCGCTGGCGCTGTCGAACCGCAGCGGACCGGTACAGGCCGGGCATTGGTAATTCGTGGTGTTTTCTGCCATATCTCAGCTCCCCTTTCAGGCTCCGAAAGGCTTGCCGCATTCGGGGCAGAACTTGGGCGGGTTGGCCGGGTCGTCAGGGGTCCAGCCGCAGTTCGGACACTTGGCCGCCGGGCGGGGCTTACCGCATTCCGAGCAGAATTTGCCGGTATTGTGTGCGCCGCAGCTGCACACCCAGCCTGCTTCGGGGCGGGGCTTGCCGCAGGCGGTGCAGAACTTGCCGGTGTTGCCGGTCTGGCCGCAGGAGCAGCTCCAGCTGCCAGCCGCCGGGGCGGCTGCGGGGGCAGGAGCAGCGGCAGGCTGCTGCTGTGCGCCCATCTGGTAGAGGGCTGGGCGTTGATGCCGCCGGCAGCAGCGGCCTGGTTCATGCCCATAAAGGCCATGGCCGGACCGGCGGAGGTGGAAGCCGCTGCCTGCATAGCCGAAGCCTGTGCGCCCACCATGTGGGCGGCGGCGCGGGTCGGGTCCATAAAGGCGGCGCTGCGCTGCAGCTCCTTGATCATCTGCTCGTCTTCTTCGCTGGCTTTGACGCCGGATACACCGAGGGAGACGATCTCGATGCCGCGCAGCTTGCTCCACTTGCCGGACAGCTCCTGATTCAGAGCCTCGGCCAGCTCGGTGGTATGGCCGGGCAGAGCCGAGTAGCGGATGCCCATCTCGCTGATGCGGGCGAAGGCGGGCTGCAATGCGGTCATCATCTCGGTGCGCATCTGGCCTTCCAGCGCGGCACGGGTGTACTCGGTTTCCACATTTCCGCAGACATTGGTGTAAAACAGGATGGGGTTGACGATGCGGTAGCTGTACTCGCCGAAGCAGCGAATGCTGACGTCGATGTCGATGCCGGCACGCTGATCCACGACGCGGAACGGCACGGGCTGGGGGTGCCGTACTTGTTGCCCATCAGCTCCTTGGTGTTGATGTAATAGATGCGCTGGTCGGTGGCAGCCTGACCGCCGAAGCTGAACCGCTTGCCGATCTCAGTAAAGACTTCGTCGATGTTCTTGGCCAGACCCTCGCTCAGCAGAGAGGGCTGGGTGCCGGTGTTATAAGTATACTCGCCGGCCTCGGCGCAGAGGTCCACCACCTTGCCCTGCTCCACGATGAGGGCGCACTGGCCCTCGGCCACCGCCACGATGGAGCCGTCGGTGATGATGTTTTCGGCGCCGTGGCGGTTGGAAGAGCGCCCGGAGACTTTCTTCTGTCCCTTGACAGCCAGCACCTCCGGGGAGAGCACTGCAGTAAAAGTATTCTTTCCACTGGTCGCCCATCACGCCGGATGCTGCGCCCAATGCCGCTTTAACAAGACCCATAAGCCTATCTCCTTTATCTGCCCGTTTTTTTGCAAATGCGGGCCTTTTTCAGTATACCACAAAACGCGCCGCAAAAAAAGAAAACCCTTGCATTTTATCCCCGATGGGTGTAGAATACTCCCGACAAACAAATACAGGGGAGCTTGTGAATGCAGGCTGAGAGGGAGTTCTCGAACTTCGACCCTTAGAAATTGTTTTCGGACAGTTTCTGCACCTGATGCGGATAATGCCGCCGTAGGAAGTCATAACACTGTTTATGGATTTTTACAGGAGACGCCGCAGAAGGCGTCTCCTTTTTTGTTGTCTCCGGCTGAGGGGAGCGCCCTGAGTCTGGGGTTTTGTATGCGATGGGAAGCCGTGTTCCGGCGTGAGGAGGCCAGTGAGCCTCGACCGCTTCTTCCGTTTCCGGCATCTCTGCGCGGGTGCCGGGTCTGTTCGTGTGCGGGAGCGGCGGTCTGCCCCTGCACTTATTTTTTATTGAAAAGGAGCACTCACTATGAAACACTATTCTGCCAAAAAGCTGGCCCTCGCCGGTATGTTCTGCGCTGTCGCTGTCGTGGGCAGCGTCTTCTCCTTCCCGGTCTTCGGCAGCAAATGCGCCCCTGTGCAGCACATGGTCAACATCCTCTGCGCTGTCCTGCTGGGGCCTTACTACGGCGTGGGCGTGGCTTTCGTCGCCTCTCTGCTGCGCAACCTGCTGGGTCTGGGCAGTCTGATGGCTTTCCCCGGCAGCATGTTCGGCGCACTGCTCTGCGGCATCGTCTTCCACAAGACCAATAAGCTGCTGCCCACCCTCGTGGGCGAGGTGTTCGGCACCTCCATCCTCGGCGGTCTGTGCGCCTACCCCGTCGCCATCCTGCTGATGGGCAAGAGCGCCGGCGACATCGCGTTCTACGCCTACATCGTCCCCTTCCTCGTCTCCACCGCCGGCGGTGCCATCATTGCAGGCGCACTGCTGGCCGCACTTTCCCGCGCAGGCGCACTCCGCGCCATGCAGGCCAGCCTGAGCTGATTCGAAGGAGAAGCCATGTTTCAGAACCTCTTTGCCAACGTCCGGGCCAAAAGCCCGCTTGTCCATAACATCACCAACTACGTCACCGTCAACGACTGTGCCAACATCGTCCTCGCCTGCGGGGCGTCCCCCATCATGGCGGATGATGCCGCCGAGGTCGAGGACATCACCTCGCTGTGTGCCGGGCTGAACCTCAACATCGGCACGTTGAACAGCCGCACCATCCCCTCCATGCTGCTGGCGGGACACACCGCCAACCGGCTGGGCCGTCCTGTCGTGTGGACCCCGTGGGCGCAGGCGCTTCCCATCTGCGCACCGAAACGGCACTGCGCCTCCTGCGGGAAGTTAAGTTCACAGTCATCCGGGGCAACATCTCCGAGATTCGGACGCTGGCGGCAGGCAGCGGCACCACGAAAGGCGTGGACGCCGACACCGCCGACAAAGTGACTGACGAGACGCTGGACAAGACCGTGGCATTCGCCAAAGCGTTTGCGGCCCGCACAGGGGCGGTCGTCGCCGTCACCGGTGCCATCGACATCGTGGCCGACGGAGAGCGGGCTTTCTGCATCCGCAACGGCCACCCCATGATGAGCGCCGTCACCGGCACTGGCTGTCAGCTTTCGGCCCTGACGGCGGCATTCTGTGCGGCCAACCCGGACAAGCCTCTGGAAGCCGCTGCTGCAGCTGTCTGCGCCATGGGCCTTGCGGGCGAAGCAGCTCACAGCCGCCTGTCCAGGCTGGATGGCAACGCCACCTACCGCAATTACATCATCGACGCGATCTTCAACATGACCCCCGAACAGCTCGAGGAAGGAGCACGCTATGAAATGCGATAAACACACCATGCTTCTCTACGCCGTCACCGACCGGGCGTGGACGGGCCGCGAGACCCTCCGCCAGCAGGTGGAAGACGCGCTGAAAGGCGGCGTCACCTGCGTCCAGCTGCGGGAAAAGGAGCTGGACGACGCGGCATTTTTGCAGGAAGCCATGGAGCTTTCCGCCCTCTGCCGCAGCTATGGCGTACCCTTCATCATCAACGATAACGTCGAGATCGCTATAAAATGCCATGCCGACGGCATCCATGTCGGGCAGGAAGATATGGCTGCCGCAGACGTCCGCGCCAAGGTCGGCCCTGACATGATCATCGGTGTGTCGGCCCATTCCGTCGAGGAAGCACAGCTGGCCGTGGCCCACGGCGCGGATTATCTGGGCGTCGGCGCGGCATTTTCCACCCACACCAAAACCGATGTGGATGTCCTGCCGGAGGGCAGACTGAAAGAGATCTGCGACTCCGTGGATGTGCCGGTCGTAGCCATCGGCGGCATCCATAAAGACAATATCCTCAAGCTCAAAGGCTCCGGCGCGGACGGCGTGGCCCTCGTGAGCGCGATCTTCAGCGCCGAGGACATTGAGGCTGAGTGCAAAGAGCTGAAGGCACTGACAGAACAAATCATCTAAAGGAGCAACCCCATGAAAACTGCAATTACCATCGCGGGCAGCGATTCCAGCGGCGGCGCCGGCATTCAGGCCGACCTCAAAGCCATGACCATGAACGGCGTCTTCGCCATGAGTGCCATCACTGCCCTGACGGCCCAGAACACCACCGGCGTATCCGGCATCTTCGAGGTCAGCCCCGAATTTCTGGCCCAGCAGATAGACGCCGTCTTCACCGACATCCGCCCCTGCGCCGTCAAGATCGGCATGGTGTCCTCTGCCCCGCTCATTGAGACGATCGCCGCGCGTCTCCGCTTTTACAAGGCGGAACACATCGTCGTGGACCCCGTGATGGTAGCCACCTCCGGCTCTGATTTGATTGCATCGGATGCCGTGCGCACTCTGCGCCGGGAGCTGTTCCTGGCCGAGGTCATCACGCCCAACCGGCACGAGGCCGAAGTGCTGTCCGGCCTGCACATCTCGGGCCGTGCCGACATGAGCGCCGCCGCCCGGGCCATCGCCGCCGACTGCGGCTGTGCCGTCCTGCTCAAGGGCGGCCACAGTGACACCGACGCCGACGATCTGCTCACCTTCCCGGATGGCACGGAGATCTGGTTTCCGGGTAAACGTATCGCCAACCCCAACACCCACGGCACCGGCTGCACTCTGTCCAGTGCCATTGCGGCCAACCTTGCCAAAGGGTTTGCACTGGAAGAAGCTATCGCCCGGGCCAAGGCTTACCTGACCGACGCGCTGAACGCGCAGCTCGATTTGGGCCGCGGCTCCGGCCCGCTGGACCACACTCTGGGCGGCGTCGGGGTCGAAAACTGGATGCACGGCGTCCCGGACGCTGTTCATAAATAAAGAGAGCGTATTTTCGGAGGATTTTCAAATGCAGACTTACACCACACAGATGGATGCCGCCCGCAAGGGCATCGTCACGCCCCAGATGGAAACGGTGGCCAAGAAGGAGTACCGCACCGTCGAAGAGATCCGTCAGCTGGTAGCTGAGGGCAAGGTCGCCATCCCGGCCAACAAGCACCACGAGTGCCTGAACCCCGAGGGCATCGGCTCCATGCTCCGCACCAAGATCAACGTCAACCTCGGCGTCTCCCGCGACTGCAAGGACTACAACATCGAGATGCAGAAGGTCATGAGCGCCGTCAACATGGGCGCAGAGGCCATCATGGACCTCTCGAGCCACGGCAATACCCAGCCCTTCCGTCAGAAGCTGACCCACGAATGCCCCGTCATGATCGGCACTGTGCCGGTGTACGACTCGGTCATCCACTATCAGCGCGACCTCGCCACCCTGACGGCACAGGACTTCATCGACGTGGTGCGTCTGCACGCAGAGGACGGCGTGGACTTCGTCACCCTCCACTGCGGCATCACCCGTAAGACCATCGAGCAGATCCGCAAGCATAAGCGGAAGATGAACATCGTCAGCCGCGGCGGCTCGCTGGTATTTGCATGGATGTGCATGACCGGCAACGAGAACCCCTTCTACGAGCACTTCGACGAGATTCTGGACATCTGCGAAGAGCACGACGTCACCATCTCTCTGGGCGATGCCTGCCGCCCCGGCTGCCTCGCCGACGCCACCGACGTCTGCCAGATCGAAGAGCTGGTGCGTCTGGGTGAGCTGACCAAGCGGGCCTGGGCGCACAACGTCCAGGTCATGGTGGAAGGCCCGGGCCATGTGCCTCTGAACCAGGTCGCCGCCAACATGGAGATCCAGAAGACCATCTGCATGGGCGCACCTTTCTACGTCCTCGGCCCCATCGTCACCGACATCGCCCCCGGCTATGACCACATCACTGCTGCCATCGGCGGCGCTGTCGGGCCATGAGCGGCGCAGCCTTCCTGTGCTATGTCACCCCGCCGAGCATCTGGCTCTGCCCAATGTGGACGACGTCAAGCAGGGCATCGTGGCTTCTAAGATCGCCGCCCACGCCGCCGACATCGCAAAGGGCATCCCCCACGCCCGGGACATCGACGACAAGATGGGCGACGCCCGCCGCGTCCTCGACTGGGATGCGCAGTTCGCCTGCGCCCTCGACCCGAGACGGCAAAGGCCATCCGTGACGCCCGCCTGCCCGAGGACGACCACAGCGACACCTGCTCCATGTGCGGCAAGTTCTGCGCCGTCCGCAGCATGAACAAGGCTCTGGCCGGTGAGTACATCGACATCCTGTAAGCTGCTGTAAACGATATTTTCATCGCTTTTGCGATTTTTCTTCTCCATTGCCGCCCGGTACAAAAGCCGGGCGGCTTTTTGCTGTTCTATACTACTTTTATACTGCTTTTGGAACTTCAAAACGCCCAAAATCAGCAAACCCTTCTTCTTCACAGAAAACAAAAAACCGCATGAACACTGGATTTTCCAGCATTCATGCGGTTTTTTCTCAAGTTGCGCCAGCAGGAGTCGAACCTACGATGGGGGAGTCAAAGTCCCCTGCCTTACCGCTTGGCGATGGCGCATCAGTAGAGAATAGTATAGCATATTTTTCAAAATTCCACAAGCCCGCCGGGCGGTTCCACCCAAATTTTCTGAGCCGGGCAGGCAAATCCCGTCCTTGTCGGGGTCTCACCGATATGATATACTTGCACTGTAAAAGTTTTTCTGTTCAGCGCACAGCGCAGAAAGGAGCGTGGCTTATGTTACACCATCTTGTCATCGGCGTTATCTTCCTCGTCTGGGGCATTGCAGACGTCCTCCGCGTCCAGCTGCCCGGCGTGCTGGCGCGGCGGCTGGAATCGTCCAGCGAAGAGGCCCGCCGCCTCTGGCAGAGGCTTCTGGGTGTGCTGGAGCTCATCGTGGGCGGCGGGCAGCTGCTGTTCTACTTTTTCTCCGACAATCAGACCGTCACCAGCATCATCCTCGCGGTGATGATACTCGCCGCCGTCTGCATCCTCGGGCCGTACTACCACTGGCGGAAGCAGGAAAAAGAGAACACACAGGAATGAATCACGGGAGGAAACAGTATGGGGCCTTGGTATTACGAAGTCGTGAGCTTTGACGGCGATTACGTCAACCTGCGCCGCACCGACATCGAGAGCGACGAGCTGAACCCGGTGGCACTGGCGCTCCTGCCGCCGGAAATCGACGTGGGCAGCAAGCTCAAGTGCGAATATTTCCAGTACGAGATCATCGGCTGACAAAACGAAACGCCGCCCGTTTGGGCGGCGTTTCTGCATCTTCTGATAAAGTTATACGCGCTCGGCTACCAGCTGGAAGCCTGCCTTGGTGAGCTCCTGACGGATCTGCTCGATCTGGGCGTTGTCGCGGGTCTCGAGAGTTAGCTTGAGGAAGCAGCTGGAGATGGGCATGTTGGGGTCGGAGCCGTCGTGGAGGACGGACACCACATTGCTGCCGCAGCGGGAGACGATGTCGGCCACCTGCTGCAGCTGGCCGGGCTTGTCTTCCAGCGCGATGGTCAGGTTGGCCTTGCGGCCGCTCATGACGAGGCCGCGGGTGATGACGCGGTTGAGGATGTTCACGTCGATGTTGCCGCCGGAGACGAGGCAGACGACCTTCTTACCTTCGATGGGCAGCTTGTGGAAGAGCGCCGCCGCCACAGGCACTGCGCCTGCACCCTCGGCCACCAGCTTCTGGTTCTCCATCAGGGAGAGGATGGCGGCTGCGGTCTCGTCCTCAGTGACGGTGACAATGTCGTCCACATACTCTTCACAAAGCTTATAGGTCAGCTCGCCGGGGGTCTTGACCTGAATGCCGTCTGCGAAGGTGGAGACGGCAGAGAGGGTCTGGTATTTGTGCTCATGGAGAGCGATACATGCTGGGTGCGCCCTCGGCCTGCACGCCGTAGACCTTGACGTCGGGCTTCAGGCTCTTGATGGCGAAGGCCACGCCGGAGATGAGTCCGCCGCCGCCCACGGGCACGATGACCGCGTCCACATCGGGCAGCTGGTCGAGGATCTCCAGGCCGATGGTTCCCTGCCCCGCAATGACCAGCTCGTCGTCATACGGGGGTGGATGAAGGTCATGCCGGTCTGCGCCTGCAGTTCCACGGCCTTGTCGTGGGCGTCGTCGTAGGTGCCGGGTACGAGGCAGACCTCCGCACCGAGGTTCTTGGTGTTCTCCACCTTCATGATGGGCGCGCCGTCCGGCATACAGACGATGCTCTTGATGCCGCGGCGGGTGGCGGCCAGCGCCACGCCCTGTGCGTGGTTGCCCGCCGAGCAGGCGATGACGCCCTTGTCGCTCTCCTCCTTAGAGAGCTGGCTGATTTTATAATAAGCACCGCGCACCTTGAAGCTGCCGGTCACCTGCAGGTTTTCGGTCTTGAGGTAGAGCCGGCAGTCCTTGGAGAGCCGGGGTGCCTCGATGAGGTCGGTCTTGCGGGCCACGTCCTTGAGGACAAAGGCGGCGTGGTAGATCTTATCCAGTGTCAGCATATCGTTTTTCCCATCCTATCTCTGTTTATCCATCCCGGCACACGGGCTATTTTTATTGTTAAAGACAGGATTTAGTATAGTTTACATAAATTGATTTGTCAAATGAATCTATTTCACACTTTAAGGCGGAAAGCGGAATTTGCTGACATTGTATTATAGAAAAAACGCCGCCATTCACCAAACAGCGAACAGCGGCGGGGTATTACCACTTTATCCTATTACTTTCCGGTAAACTCAAATCTCCGCGAGGATAGCGTCACCCATGGCGGTGCAGCCGAGGCAGGTGCAGCCCTCGCTCATGTTGTCGGCGGTGCGCAGGCCCTTGTCCAGAACCTTATTCACCGCGTTCTCAATGGCGTCAGCCTCCTCAGTCATACCGAAGGAGTAGCGCAGCATCATAGCGGCGGAGAGGATGCAGGCAGTAGGGTTGACGATGTCCTTGCCCGCGATGTCTGGGGGCAGAGCCATGGATGGGCTCGTACAGGCCCCGGGTACCGTCGCCCAGACTGGACGAGGGGATCATGCCGATGGAGCCGGTGACCATGGAGGCCTCGTCGGAGATGATGTCGCCGAACATGTTCTCGGTGACGATGACGTCGAACTGGCTGGGGTCCTTGACGACCTGCATGGCACAGTTGTCCACGAACATCTCGCTGTACTCCACCTCGGGGTACTCAGCCTGCAGGCGGTGCATGACCGCACGCCAGAGGCGACTGGTATCCAGCACGTTGGCCTTATCCACGCAGCAGAGCTTCTTGCGGCGCTTCATGGCCGTCTCGAAGCCGATGCGGCCAATGCGCTCGATTTCATGCTCCGAGTAGGGCATGGAATCCACAGCCTGCTTCTCGCCGTTCTCCAGCGTGTAAGTCTCGTGCTTGCCGAAGTAGACGCCGCCGATGAGCTCACGCACGATGATGAAGTCGATGCCCTTTGCCACGATCTCGGGCTTGAGGGGGCTGGCCGGGGCCAGCTGGGGCCAGATCTTGGCCGGGCGGTTGTTGGAGTAGAGGCCCATGCCGGCGCGGAGGCGGAGCAGACCCTTTTCAGGGCGCTGCTCACCGGGCAGACCCTCCACTTTGGGCCGCCGACTGCGCCCAGAAGGACGCTGTCGGCCGCGAGGCACTTGTCCAACTCATGCTGGGGCAGCGGGTCGCCGTACTTGTCAATGGCCTCGCCGCCCATTGCAGCGTCGGTGTAGTGGAAGGTGTGGCCGTACTTTTCGGCCACCTTATCGAGAACGCGGAGGGTCTGCTTCACGATCTCGGGGCTGGAGCAGTCGCCCCAGATGACAGCAATGTTTTTCCATTTTAGGCTCCTTATTTCTTCGTCAGCGACTTCATCAGACCGCCGTCGGCGATGATCTTCTGGATGAACGGCGGGAAGGGTTCGGCCTGGAAGGTCTTGCCGGTGGTCTCATCGGTGATGACGCCGGTATCAAAATTCACGCTGACAGTATCGCCTGCGCTGATGGCGTCCACGGCCTCGGGGCATTCCATGATGGGCAGGCCGATGTTGATGCTGTTGCGGTAGAAGATGCGCGCGAAGCTCTTGGCGATGACGACGGAGATTCCGGCGGTCTTGATGGCCAGCGGTGCGTGCTCACGGGAGGAGCCGCAGCCGAAGTTCCAGCCGCCCACCATGATGTCGCCGTCCTTGACGTTGTTGATGAAGTCCTTGTCAATGTCCTCCATGCAGTGGCTGGCAAGCTCCTTGGCATCCTGCGTGTTCAGGTGGCGGGCCGGGATGATGACGTCGGTATCCACGTTATCCGGGTATTTGAAAACAGAACCGTTTGCGTTGTTCATGGGTGACTCTCCTTTTCTCAGACCGTGCGGGGGTCGGTGATGTAGCCGGTCAGTGCGCTGGCGGCAGCGGTAGCGGGCGAAGCCAGATACACCTCGCTCTTGACGTGGCCCATGCGGCCCACGAAGTTGCGGTTGGTCGTGGAGACGCAGCGTTCACCGGCGGCCAGGATGCCCATGTAGCCGCCCAGGCAGGGGCCGCAGGTGGGGGTGGAGACGATGCACCCCGCGTCGATGAAGGCCGTCGTCCAGCCGCGGAGGATGCACTCCTTGTACACGGCCATGGTGGCGGGGATGATGATGCCGCGCACGCCCTTTGCGATGTGTTTGCCCTTCAGGATGTTGTAAGCGGCTTCCATATCCTCGAGGCGGCCATTGGTGCAGCTGCCGATGACCACCTGGTCGATCTTGATGTCCTTGCCCTCGCTGGCGGGGTGGGTGTTCTCGGGCAGGTGGGGGTAGCTGACAGTGGGCTCGAGGGCAGAGAGGTCGATTTCAATGGTCTGCTCGTACTCGGCGTCCGAGTCGGCCTCATAGAACACCGGCTCGCGCTGGCTGCGGCCCTTGAGATAAGCCTTGGTCACGTCGTCCACGGGGAAGATGCCGTTCTTCGCACCAGCCTCGATCGCCATGTTGCAGATGCTCAGGCGGTCGTCCATGGAGAGGGAAGCGACGCCCGGGCCGGTGAACTCCATCGACTTATACAGCGCACCATCCACGCCGATCATACCGATGATGTGGAGGATGAGGTCTTTGCCGGAAACTTTCGGCGGCAGCTTGCCGTTCAGCACGAACTTGATGGCGGCAGGCACCTTGAACCATGCCATTCCGGTCGCCATGCCGGCGGCCATATCGGTCGAGCCAACGCCGGTGGAGAATGCGCCCAGTGCGCCGTAGGTGCAGGTGTGGCTGTCCGCGCCGATGACGCAGTCACCGGCTGTCACGATGCCTTTTTCGGGCAACAGAGCGTGCTCGATGCCCATCTGGCCCACATCGTAGAAATTGAGGATGTCGTACTTGTTAGCGAACTCGCGGCACTGCTTGGACTGGGTCGCGCTCTTGATGTCCTTGTTGGGAACGAAGTGGTCGAGGACGATGGCGATGTGCTCTTTGTCGAACACGCCGTTGAAGCCCGCCTTTTCGAACTCGTTGATGGCGACGGGGGTAGTGATGTCATTGCCCAGCACGATGTCGAGCTTGGCGTTGATGAGCTGGCCCGCCTTGACCTCGGCGAGACCTGCGTGTGCGGCCAGAATTTTCTGCGTCTGGGTCATTCCCATGGTTCATTCTCCTTTGATACTCTCTCAAAATCTCTCTTTATTTATTGTTGATCGCGCTGACCAGTGCATGGATACCGGCCACGATAATATCGGTATCGGTGCCTGCACCCCAGGTGACGATGCCGTCGCCCCACTCGAGGCCGACGTAGGAAGCGGCGCGGGAGGTGGAGCCTTCGTCCAGACTGTGCTCGGAGTAAGTTTCCAGGTGGAAGTCCATGCCGGTGGCGCTCTGGATAGCGTTTGCCATAGCATCCAGACGGCCATTACCCACCGAGGTGACCACCTTGCGCCGACCGTTCAGATCCAGCGTGACGGTGGCGGTGATGCCGTTGACCTGGGCGAAGTGGGCCTCGACGACAGACAGGGGCTTCGACTTGTTGAGGAAGGTATCCTCGAAGATGTGGAGCACTTCGCCTGCGCTCAGCTCCTTGTGGCTGTGGTCGGACACGCTCTTGACCTTGTAGCCCAGCGCCTCGCGCATCTTGGCGGGCAGGTTGTAGCCGTAGTTCTGCTCCAGCACGAAGCCGATGCCGCCCTTGCCGGACTGGCTGTTGATGCGGATCACGTCTGCATCATAGGTGCGGCCGATGTCGGGGTCCACCGGAATATAGGGGCAGGTCCAGCGGTGGTCGCCCTTCTCCTTGCGGTAGGCCATGCCCTTTGCAATGGCGTCCTGATGGCTGCCCGAGAAGGCGGCGAACACCAGCTGGCCGGCGTAGGGGGTGCGCTCGTAGATGTGCATCCGGGTGACCCGCTCGTAGGTGGCGCAGATGGCGGGCATATCGGAGAAGTCCAGCTTCGGGTCTACGCCGTGGCTGTACATATTCATGGCGAGGGTCACAGCGTCCACGTTGCCGGTGCGCTCGCCGTTGCCGAAGAGGCAGCACTCCACCCGCTGAGCGCCTGCCAGAACGGCCAGCTCTGCACAGGCGACGCCGGTGCCGCGGTCATTATGCGGGTGGGTGGAGATGATGACGCTGTCGCGGTACTTGAGGTGCTTGTCGCAATACTCAATTTGATTTGCATAGACATGGGGCATACTCATCTCGACCGTGACCGGCAGGTTGATGATCATGGGGCGGTCGGGGGTGGGCTGCATGATGCCCAGGACCGCGTTGCAGACCTCAACGGCGTAGTCCACCTCGGTGCCGGTGAAGCTCTCGGGGCTGTACTCGAAGAGGAAGTTGCCCTCATACTCCTCGCTCAGCTGCTTGACCAGCTTTGCGCCGTCCATGGCGATCTGCTTGATCTCCTCCTTAGACTTGTGGAACACCTGCTCGCGCTGGGCGACGGAGGTGGAATTATAGAAGTGGATGACCGCACGAGGTGCGCCCTTGACAGCCTCGAAGGTGCGGCGGATGATATGGTCGCGGCACTGGGTCAGCACCTGCACGGTGACATCGTCGGGGATCATGTTCTTCTCGATGAGGGTACGGAGGAACTCGTACTCCGTCTCGCTGGCGGCCGGGAAGCCGACTTCGATCTCCTTGAAGCCAATTTTGACCAGCATCTGGAAGAATTCCAGCTTTTCCTCGAGGCTCATGGGGACGATAAGGGCCTGATTGCCGTCGCGCAGGTCCACGCTGCACCAGGTGGGAGCTTTCTCGATGTGGTCTTTCTTGACCCAGCTGTCATAGCCGGCGGGGACCGGGTAATATCCCGGTGCGTACTTGGTAGCGTCCATCATAATTCTTGTCCTCCATTTTTGCTGTGTCAACCTCTCAGTCTCGCATTCGCTCGACAGGGCCGGGCTGCGGCAGCACGTCAGCGCTGACTGAGAGGTTGACTCCTTTTATCAAACGAAAAGGCTCCCGTCTCTCAAAGGACGAAATCCCTGAGAGACGAGAGCCTGTAATTTCTGTTACAGGGCACCCGTGGTACACTCTCTTTGCTGTGCCAAAAGCACAGCCGCTCTGCACGATCGGCTTTTTGAAGCGAATCGCTGCCCTTATAACGGTGGGCTTCCGTCAGGACCTACTGTCTGCTTCAGTCCTGCCGCTCAGGGGCCAGTAACCGAGACCCTCTGCACCGCCTTGCACCATCCGGCGGCTCTCTGCACGCAGAAGAAAATCGTTTTTTCCCCGTCAACGCATTTGCGCTTTGTTCAAAGTGGTTTCATTTTAGCAAAAGCCGCCGCCACTGTCAAGCAGTTTGACTCACATTGAAAATGAAACGATTTCACATAAATAGCAGCATAAATTTTCAAAATTTGCGGGTGGATTCTTTGCTTTGTTAAGAATCTGCGAAGTTTTTGCAAAGTTCGCCTCGAAACGCTGGTTTCTGAAATGGCGTCGTGGTATGCTGTTTGCAACGTAAGGAGGGACCCCCATGAAAGAAGTCAAGACCCCCAAAAAGCCATTGGCTATTTACTACGCCATTGTATTACTGGTGCTGATGCTGCTCAACTTCGTGCTCGTGCCGTGGATGAGCGAACGGCAGGTAAAAGAAGTGGACTACGGCACCTTCATGTCTATGACCGAGGACAAAGACATCGGCCGGGTGGATGTGGAATCGAACCAAATCATCTTTACTGATAAAGACGAAAAGCAAATTTACAAGACCGGCCTGATGAACGACCCTGACCTGACCCAGCGCCTCTACGACGCAGGCGCACAGTTTTCCAGCGAGATCGTCGAGCAGGCTTCGCCGCTGCTGAGCTTTCTGCTGAGCTTTGTGCTGCCCATCGTCCTCTTCGTCTGGCTGGGCAATTTCATGAACAAAAAGCTCATGGAAAAGGCCGGCGGCGCGAACTCAATGATGTTCGGCGGCGTGGGTAAGTCCAACGCCAAGGTCTACGTCCAGTCCACTCCACGGCATCCGCTTTGCGGATGTGGCCGGCGAAGATGAGGCCAAAGAGAACTTACAGGAGATCGTCGATTATCTGCACGACCCCAAGAAATACGAAGAGATCGGTGCCTCGATGCCCAAGGGCATCCTGCTCGTCGGCCCTCCGGGTACCGGCAAGACCATGCTGGCAAAGGCTGTGGCGGGCGAATCCAACGTGCCGTTCTTCTCCATCTCCGGCTCGGAGTTCGTGGAGATGTTCGTGGGCATGGGCGCGTCCAAAGTCCGTGACCTCTTCAAGCAGGCCAAGGAAAAAGCCCCCTGCATCGTGTTCATCGACGAGATAGACGCCATTGGCCAGAAGCGCAACAGCGGCCAGCTGGGCGGCAACGACGAGCGTGAGCAGACCCTGAACCAGCTGCTCACCGAGATGGACGGCTTCGAGGGCAACAGCGGCGTCATCATCCTCGCGGCCACCAACCGTCCGGATTCCCTTGACCCGGCACTGACCCGTCCGGGCCGTTTTGACCGCCGTGTACCTGTAGAACTGCCCGACCTCAAGGGCCGCGAAGAGATCCTGAAGGTCCACGCCAAGAAAGTCGCTCTTGCCCCCGGCATCGACTTCAACACCGTGGCCCGGATGGCCTCCGGTGCCTCCGGCGCAGAGCTGGCCAACATCGTCAACGAAGCCGCCCTGCGGGCTGTGCGCGCCGGCCGCAAGTCGGTCACGGAAGCAGACCTCGAGGAGAGCATCGAGGTGGTCATTGCAGGCTACCAGAAGAAGAACTCCATCCTCACCGACAAGGAAAAGTGCATCGTGGCCTATCATGAGATCGGCCACGCACTGGTGGCGGCGCTTCAGAATCACTCCGCACCCGTGCAGAAGATCACCATCATCCCCCGCACCTCGGGCGCACTGGGCTACACCATGCAGGTCGAAGAGGGCAACCACTACCTGATGACCAAGGAAGAGCTGGAAAATAAGATCGCCACCCTCACCGGCGGACGTGCTGCCGAGGAAGTGGTGTTCGGCTCCATCACCACCGGCGCGTCCAACGACATCGAGCAGGCCACCAAGCTTGCCCGCGCCATGCTCACCCGTTACGGCATGAGCAAAGAGTTCGACATGGTGGCCCTGGAGACGGTGAACAACCAGTATCTGGGCGGCGACACCTCTCTGGCCTGCTCGGCCCAGACCCAGCGCGAGATCGACCAGCGGGTCGTGGACTTGGTAAAGGCCCAGCACGAAAAGGCCATCAAGATCCTCACCGACAACCGTGCAAAGCTCGACGAGCTGGCGAAGTACCTTTATGAAAAGGAGACCATCACCGGCAACGAGTTCATGGCTATCCTTGAGGAAAAAGATTCCAGCGAAAATTAAAATAGGATCTCTGCAATAATCCAGCCGCCGTATCCGTATTCATTACAGATACGGCGGTTTTCTGATACGCCGTACCGCTGATAAAAGCATTTGATAACCTCTCCGTCAGCGCACCAGCGCTGACGGAGAGGTTGACTCCTACATCTACAGGAGGATACTACTATGAGACTGCTGAACAAGAACACTGCCCGCCGCGCTGCCGCTGCTGCCGCTCTGGTGACCATGACCGCCGCCATGAGCATGGGTGCCTTTGCCGCCGACGCCGAGGACGCGACCGTTGCCGGTTATCTGCCCCTCAGTCGTCCGAGGTCATGGTTCAGGGTGACATCGCTCTCCACTCTGACGTTCCGGTGGGGGAGGTAGACCCCAACTACGGCGGCTACGCTTCCCCGGTGGAGAACCCCATTCAGGGCAACGTGATGATGATCTCCGACGAGACCCCCCTGCCCTCTGACACGCCGGTGGAAAAGAGCGAAGCCCGCTACACCGTCAAGGGTCTGCTGGGCAAGCAGGTGCTCTACACCGCCCGTCAGGAAGGCCGCGTGCTGACGCTGGACGCCCCTGATGACAACGCCACCTTCCGCACCACCATCCTCGACATGCAGACCCTGATGAATCAGGGCGTAAGCACTGGTGCTCAAGACCGGCAAGACTTCCACCACCCTGAACATGACTCTGCTGTGCCAGGATCAGAAGCCCGGCACCCGGGTCACTCTGCGCCACCTCGGCAGCAACGCTCACCTCACCGTGGGCTTCCGCGGCCGCCGCGACCTCATCGTTGGCCGATAAGCTTTTCCCTCTCTCCTCTTTGTTTTCCATAGATACTTTTCCCTCAGACGCAAAAGACCCCCGCTGCAAATACAGCGGGGGTCTTACTGTTTATCAAATGGTCCCGTCCGAGCCGTTCTCGCTCTGCTCCGATGCATAGAGCACCATCAGGTGGTTTGCGGATGCTTCGAGCTGGCTCTTGGCCTGACGGAGGTTCGCTTCTTCCGTCTCGTTCATCTTCTCGGGCTTATCCTTCCGCAGGCAGCGGCGGAGGTTCGCCACATCGGCCTTGATGCGGTTCTTCTCCTCCTTGTCCAGCTCCTTCTTGCACTTGGAGAGGGCCTCGTCCACCTTATAAGCCAGCACCTCGGCCTGATTGTGGAGGTCAAGCCGCTCTTTGCGGCGGCTGTCCTCGGCCTCGTAGGCGGCCGCGTCGGCCATGGCGCGCTGGATCTCATTCTCCGAGAGGTTCGTGCTGCCGGTGATGGTGATGTTCTGCTCCCGGCCGGTGCCGAGGTCTTTGGCCGAGACTTTCACAACGCCGTTGACGTCAATATCAAAGGTGACTTCGATTTGGGGCTTGGACGAAAAGCTGGCCCGGATGCCGTTCAGCTTGAACTTGCCGAGGCTCTTATTGTCGCGGGCGAAATGCCGCTCACCCTGCAGGACGTTGATCTCCACACTGGTCTGCATGGGGCGGGCCGTGGTGAATATCTGGCTCTTGCGGGTGGGTATCATGCTGTTGCGGGTGATGAGGGGGGTCGCCACGCCGCCCAGTGTCTCGATCGAGAGGGTCAGCGGGTGACGTCCATCAGCACAAGGCCCTGCGCCGCTGCACCAGAAGCGCCAGCCAGCTTGCCACCGCCCTGTAACAGACCGCCCTGCACAGCGGCACCCATCGCCACGCATTCGTCGGGGTTGAGGCTGTGGCTCGGTTCACAGCCCAGCAGTTCCTTCACCTGACGCTCGACGGCAGGCATCCGGGTGCTGCCGCCGACGAGAAGGACTTTGCCCAGCTGCGAAGCCGAGATGCCGGCATCCCGCAGTGCGTTCTGCACCGGGGCCACCGTCCGTGCCAGCAGGTCGCCGGTCATCATCTCGAACTGGGGGCGGGAGATGGTCAGATCGAGGTGGTGGGGGCCATCCTTGCCCACAGCGATGAAGGGCAGATTGAGCTGGGCCGAGAGGGCGCTGGACAGCTCTTTCTTGGCCTTTTCGGCCTCTTCTTTCAGGCGTCCCATGGCGGCGGGGTCGCGGGAGAGGTCGATGCGGTCCGATTTCTTGAACTCTGCCACGGCGTATTCCACGATGCGCTGGTCGAAGTCGTCGCCGCCAAGGCGGGTATCGCCGCCGGTGGCCAGCACGGTAAAGGCGCCGTTCTCGATCTCGATGATGGACACGTCAAAGGTACCGCCGCCCAGGTCGTAGACCAGGATCTTCTGGGGCGCTTCGTTGTCAAGGCCGTAGGCCACAGCGGCGGCGGTAGGCTCATTGATAATGCGCAGGACGTTCAGGCCTGCGATGCGGCCCGCATCCTGGGTGGCCTTGCGCTGGCTGTCGTCAAAGTAAGCGGGGACGGTGATGACGGCCTCCGTCACCGGCTCACCCAAGTAGCTCTCGGCGTCGCGGCGTATCTTGGACAGGATCATTGCGCTGATCTCCTGGGGAGTCAGGTCCTTCCCATCGATGTGGGCACGGTAGTCGCTGCCCATCCGCCGCTTGATGCTGGACACCGTCCGGCCGGAGTTGGTGGCAAGCTGGCGCTTTGCTGCGCCGCCCATCAGCCGCTCCCCGTCCTTGGTAAAGGCTACCACGCTAGGAGTGGTGCGCTCTCCTTCTGCGTTGGTGATGACGACGGGCTTGCCGCCCTCCACCACTGCCACGCAGCTGTTCGTGGTGCCAAGGTCAATACCGATCACTTTGCTCATTCTGGTCGTCCTCTCTGTTTTTGCGACGCGCATATTTTTCCTTCAATATCATATCGGTTCCGTATGACGATTTCTTAGAGCATTTGTAAAGATTTTGTGTTTCCGCTCATTCTCTCTCGAGCAGCTGGCGGATGACGGCCTCCGTCTCGTCCAGCCAGCTCTGGGCCGTCTCGTCCCCCTCTTCTTTGCGGACGAGGAAGCCCTGCTTCGCCTCAGCCAGCTGAGCCAGCGCCTTTTTGCGGGAGATATACTGGGTCTCATACTGGGCCACCCGCAGGCAGACCTGCGGCATATAGGCGATGTCGGGGTGGAGGCGCAGAGTTTCTGAGCCTTGCGGTAGGCCCGCAGAGCCGCACCGGCCCCTTTTCCCTGCACCATGGCATCGTCGCCCAGCGCCACCCATGCGGCCACATCGCCGGCGTCGGCAGCTTTTTTCCAGAACTTGCGGGCCTGTGCAGGGCTCTTGCGGCAGCCCCGGCCCTCGTAGAGCATCTCGCCCATCATGGCAAGGCCCTCGGCGCAGCCCTCTTCGGCAGAGAGCTGATAATAGTGCATCGCGTCGTCCCAGCGTTCCTCGGCCATGGCATGGTTGCCGGCCCGCAGCTCCGCTTCGCCCGGCTCATCGGTGTCGTGGCTGGCATGGAGCAGACCGTTCAAAAGCGAGCAGTCCAGCGTGGCAGAGCTGGTCCACGGGTCGATGACCACGCCGTCGATGCTGTCCGAGTCCAGCGCCATCTGCATGGCGGAAGCCAGAAGCCGTTCCGCCATGGGGCGGCTGGCCGTGCCTTTATCGGCCTCCGCCATCTTCACTGAGGTGAACACCGGCAGGTAACACCGGCCCTTCTGGGTACGCAGGGTCCAGGGCTGCAGGTCTTTCGCTTTCTCCGCCGGGACAGGATGCTCCGCCCACGGGGCGGCCCCATCCGGCTGGTCGGACGCAGCTTCCAGCGGCACCAGGACCCTGGTGTCCAGCTCGAGGGCACAGTTGATGGCGTTCATCAGCGCCCAGAAGCTCTCCTCGTTCTGGCCCTTATAGAGCGCTGCCACAGCCCGCTCTATCGCCGGACAGCCCGTACCCAGCGGCCCGTATTCCGGCAGCTTTTTGCGGTCTGCCGCGCCCACCGGGCGCAGCCGCAGCCGTGCCGCACCATCTTTTGCCATTGCATCCACCATTCTTTCCGTTGAGATTCCTTTCCAGTATAGCAGGATTTTCCGGTTTTCTCAATCTCCGGAGCCGAAATCTGCATCCAGAGCCGGTTTTCTTTGGCAAAACATAGCATTCCTGTTGGTAGTGCGTTATAATAAGGAGCGTCTCGACTAAATGTATGAAAGAAAGGGAGTATCGAGCCTTGAACAAAATGCTTCGCTATCTCAGCGATTACAAGCGCGAGAGCGTGCTTGCACCGCTTTTCAAGATGCTGGAAGCTACGTTTGACCTGTTCGTGCCGCTTGTGATGGCCGACATCGTCAACGTGGGTATCGCGGCCCACGATTTCCACTACATCCTCGTGCGGTGCGGCATCCTGCTGCTTCTGGCCATCGTCGGCCTCGCGTGCAGCCTGACGGCCCAATACTTCTCGGCCAAAGCCGCCGTGGGTTACTCCACAGGCCTGCGTCATGCGCTGTTTGAGCACATCCAGACGCTGAGCTTTTCCGAGATGGACACCATGGGCACCAGCACCCTCATCACCCGGATGACCAGCGACGTCAATCAGGTGCAGAGCGGATTGAACCTCTTCCTCCGCCTGTTCCTGCGCAGCCCCTTCGTGGTGATTGGCGCCATGATCATGGCCTTTACGGTCAACTTCCGTGCCGCCCTCATCTTCGTGGTGGCTATCCCGCTGCTGAGCGTCGTGGTCTTCGGCGTCATGGTCATCACCCGTCCGCTTTATAAGTCGGTGCAGACCCGCCTCGACCGGGTTCTGGGCCTCACCCGCGAAAACCTGACCGGCGTGCGCGTCGTCCGCGCCTTCGACAAGGAAAAGAGCGAAGTGGACCGCTTCGAGGACGCCAATGAGCTGCTGACCCAAATGCAGCTCCACGTGGGCCACATCTCCGCCCTGATGAACCCGCTGACCTATGTTATCATCAACCTTGCCATCGTGGCGCTGCTGTATGTAGGCAGCATCGAGATAAGCATCGGCGGCATGGCCTCCGGCGACGTCATCGCGCTGGTCAACTACATGAACCAAATCCTGGTCGAGCTGGTCAAGCTGGCCAACCTCATCGTTCAGGTGAGCAAAGCTCTGGCCTGTGCAGGCCGTGTGCAGGCGGTTCTGGACACCAAGCCCGGCATGGAGTTCCCGGCTGAGCTCACCGGCAATGTTCCGGCGGAAAAGGCCGACGACGCCGTCCGTTTCGACCATGTGAGCCTGACCTACAAGGGCGCAGGCGCACCCAGCCTCTCTGACATCAATTTCACCGCCAAGCGCGGCCAGACCATCGGCGTCATCGGCGGCACCGGCAGCGGCAAATCCAGCCTCATCAGCCTCATCCCCCGCTTCTACGACGCCACTGAGGGCAGTGTGGAGATCATGGGCCGACCGGTCCAGCAGTACCCCCGCGCCGACCTGCGCGGCAAGGTGGCTGTGGTCATGCAGAAGGCCCAGCTCTTCGGCGGCACCATCCGCTCCAACCTGCTCTGGGGCAGCCAGAATGCCTCCGACGCCGACCTCTGGGCCGCGCTGGAAACGGCACAGGCTGCGGAGTTCGTGAAAGCCAAGCCCCTCGGCCTCGACGAGCCGGTGGAGCAGGGCGGACGCAACCTCTCCGGCGGTCAGAAACAGCGTCTGACCATCGCCCGCGCCCTCGTAGGCAAGCCGGACATCCTCATCCTCGACGACAGCGCCAGCGCACTGGACTACGCCACCGACGCGGCCCTGCGCAAAGCTCTGGCCGCTCTGCCGGGCGATCTGACCGTCTTCATCGTCAGCCAGCGCGCCGCCAGCCTGCAGCACGCCGACCAGATCATCGTGCTGGACGATGGCCGTATGGTGGGCCTTGGCCGTCACGCCGAGCTGCTGGAAAGCTGCCCGGTCTACAAAGAAATTTACGAGGGGGATGCGCAGAAATGAGTGCAAAAGCAAAAAGCAAGCTGACCCCTGAACAGCAGAAGGCCACCATGACCCGGGTGCTGCAGAAAATCAAGCCCTATGGCTTCTTCGTGGTGTGCAGCCTCATCGTGGCCGCTGTGAGCGTGGCGGCCCAGCTGTATATCCCCATCCTCTGCGGCAGTGCCATCGACATGATGCTGGGCAAAGGTGCCGTGAACCACGCGGGCGTGCTGCGCATCATCTACGAGATCATTGTGGTGGCTGTTGTCGCCGCCTTTGCGCAGTGGCTGCTGAGCGTCTGCAACAACCGCATCACCTTCGCAGTCAGCCGTGACCTGCGCAACGCCGCCATGCGGAAGATCCAGACCCTTCCCCTCTCTTACCTCGACAGCCATCCTTCCGGCGACATCGTGAGCCGGATGGTGGCCGACGTGGATACCTTCGCGGACGGCCTGCTGATGGGCTTCACCCAGCTGTTCTCGGGTGTGCTGACCATCCTCGGCACCCTGCTCTTCATGTTGCAGCAGAATGTCCCTATCACGCTGGTGGTGGTCTGCATCACCCCCCTGAGCCTCGTTGTCGCCAGCTTCCTCGCAAAGCGCAGCTACAAGTATTTCCAGAGCCAGAGCACCGTGCGCGGCGAGCAGACTGCCCTTGTCAACGAGATGATAGAGGGTCAGAAGGTCGTGCAGGCCTTCGGCCACGAGGCCCAGAGCCTCGAGGCTTTTGACGAGGTGAATGGCCGACTGCAGAACGTGAGCCTGAAGGCCATCTTCTTCTCCAGCATGACCAACCCCGCCACCCGCTTCGTCAACAACATCGTCTACGCAGGCGTCGGCCTCGTGGGCGCAATCTATGCCGTAGCTGGAGGCATCACCATCGGCCAGCTGAGCATCTTCCTGAACTACGCCAACCAATACACCAAGCCCTTCAACGAAATTTCCGGCGTCGTAACCGAGCTGCAGAACGCTCTGGCCTGCGCAGCCCGCGTGTTCGAGCTGCTGGACGCTGAAGACCAGACCCCCGAAGCGGAGAACGCCGCAAAGCTCGTGCCGGACGGCCACGTCCAGATCGAGGACGTCTCTTTCCGCTATCTGCCCGACCGCCCGCTCATTGAGGGCCTGTCTCTGGACGTCAAGCCCGGCCAGCGCATCGCCCTTGTCGGCCCCACCGGCTGCGGCAAGACGACCCTGGTCAACCTGCTGATGCGGTTCTATGAGATCAACGGCGGCTCCATCAAAGTCTCCGGCACCGACATCCGGGACGTGACCCGCGCCTCGCTGCGCGGCAGCTACGGCATGGTGTTACAAGATACCTGGCTCCGGGCCGGCACCGTGCGGGAGAACATCGCCTACGGCAAGCCGGACGCCCCCCTCGACGAGGTGGTGGCTGCGGCCAAGGCAGCCCATGCCGACAGCTTCATCCGCCGCCTGCCCAAGGGCTATGACACCGTCATCGCCGAGGACGGCGGCAACATCAGCCAGGGCCAGAAGCAGCTGCTCTGCATCGCCCGCGTGATGCTCTGTCTGCCCCCGATGCTGATTCTGGACGAGGCCACCTCCTCCATCGACACCCGCACCGAGGTGCGTATCCAGGCAGCCTTTGCCCGGATGATGCAGGGCCGCACCAGCTTCATCGTGGCACACCGCCTTTCCACCATCCGGGAGGCCGACGTCATCCTCGTGATGAAGGACGGCCACATCGTGGAGCAGGGCGACCACGATACTCTGCTGGCACAGGGCGGCTTCTACGCCAAGCTCTACAACAGCCAATTCGAGGGTGTGGAGACTTAACGCTTCAATTTATAGCAATTCAACTTTTTAATGCAACAGCGGTGAATTGCATATCGCAAAGATGCCGTTTGAATGTTGCACTAATTTCTTGACTTGCGATAAAATTTGCGATAAACGATTTTTGGAAGGAATATAATCGTGTCGAAAGATGAATATTTGATTACAGATCCACCCCTTAAAGCGCTGACTGTTTTTGCGATGCCGATGATCCTTGGCAGCTTTTTTCAACAAGTATACAATATGGCCGATTCCATAATAGTTGGTCAATTTGTTGGCTCCTCGGCACTTGCGGCTGTTGGTGCTTGTGCTGCACTGACCAATGTTTTTATTTGTGTGGCGCTTGGTGCTGGTGTGGGCGCAGGTGTGCTTGTAAGCCGCTGTTTTGGTGCAAAAATTATGGTAGAATGAAAACCATTGTGTCAACGTCCCTGATCAGCTTTTTGATTTTAAGCGTTGTCCTTGGTGTCTTTGGCTTTTGCTTTTCCCATTTCATGATGAGCGGATTACAGACCCCTGCCGATATATTGGAAGAAGCAGTATTGTATCTGCGTGTCTACTTTGTGGGTTTCCGTTTCTATTCATGTACAACATTCTTTCCACCATGTTCACTTCCATCGGTGAATCAAAATTCCGTTGGGACTGCTGATATTCTCATCTATCCTGAACATTTTTATGGATCTCTGGATGGTGGCTGGTCTTGGTCTGGGGGTGTTTGGTGCAGCCCTTGCGACCTTGATCGCACAAGGAATTTCTGCCGTGTTTTCGTTTTTGATCTTTCTGTCTCGGATGCGGCAATACAAGAGCTCCTTTAGCAGGTTCGACCGGCAGGAGCTGTATTCCATGCTTCGCATTGCGGTACCATCGGTTTTGCAGCAGTCCACAGTGTCTATCGGTATGATGATCGTGCAGGCAGTGGTAAATCCCTTCGGCACACAGGCACTTGCCGGGTATGCGGCAACGATGCGGGTAGAAAATGTTTTTTCGCTGATCTTCGTATCCATCGGCAATGCAGTTTCGCCGTTTGTATCCCAGAATCTTGGCGCAAAGAAAATTGAGCGTATCAAAAAAGGTTATCATGCTGCACTGGTTTTGGATCTATGCTTTGCAGTTCTTGCCTTTCTCGTCATTGAAACGCTGCACACGCAGATCTCCTCGCTGTTCTTAGGAAAAGACGGAACGGCGTTGGCCTATCAGGTGTCCGGTGATTATATGAGATGGATTGGTTACTTTTTCATCGTCATGGGCATCAAGATGGCAACCGATGGCGTCCTTCGCGGTCTCGGAATTATGCGTCCGTTCCTCGTTGCAAACATGGTGAACCTTGCGATTCGTCTGTCCGTTGCCCTGATCTGTGCACCGCGTTTCGGCATTGCCTTTGTCTGGCTTGCTGTACCAGCTGGTTGGCTTGCGAACTTCCTTATTTCCTATGCGGCGCTCAGAAGATCGTGGCCAGAGGATAAAGCAGCGGTATCTCAATGATTTCATGCAGTGGAGAGGTGCTTTGTTCTGACGGGTTTCACTTACAGAGCTTGTGGCACGCAAGCTCCAGCTTTCGGGTGGAGTAGATGCCGCCCTTTCCTGTATCCTGTTCTTGTTGTATCTGTTTTTCACAACCTCAGTTCACAACAAAAAATGAGATAGGCACCCCCTTTCGGGGAAGTCTATCTCATTTTTTTCGTTGGGGCTATTTTGCAACAGCCCCATTTTTGTTTGCTCTGTTTTATTTTTTGCGGGTCGGCAATATTTTCTTTTTTACCTGTTTTCGGCTTTCAGCACCGTTGCCTCAGCAGGCGGCGGTGTGAGGGTGGAGTGGGCCAGAATAAAGGCAGCGGCGCGGCTGGATGCGATGCGCTGGGCGGCGCGGCGGCGGTCGTTGGAGGCGAAGGTGTGCTCCCCGTCCCGCTTTGCGTCCCAGTGGGCAAGCTCGTCATCCACCTCGGCTTCCGTCGGCCAGAGCTCTTCTTTCTGCGCCACCAGCAGCAGACCCATCCGGCTGCGCAGTTTGCGCTCGGCCTCGGCGTGGAGCCAGGCTCGGAATTCTTCCACCGTCTGGCCCTGCACCTTTAAGTACTGGTCGAAATTGACGCCGTTGGCCTGCATCCGCAGATTGAACTGGCGCTGCTCGGCAAAGTAGTTGCCGGCCACCAGCTGCTTGGGCAGCGGGCCGGTGACGTGTGTACCCAGCTGGGCGATGAGGGCCTGTTCGGCCACGGCGCGGGCCTGCTGGCAGCGCTGGGCGTAGATGTCCTGCGTCACCTTGGCGCGGAGGGCGCGCTTGCCCTCGGCGTCAGCGGCGCGGTCTTCGTCACCGTGGCGGCGGTTTATTTCAAGCTCGATGGTCAGCTCCCGGATAGGCCGGGGCTGGATGGGCTGGGTAAAGCCGGTGTACTCTCCCAGTTCCAGCGGCGGCAGGCAGAAGAACTGCGCCCCCGCCCGGAAGCCCTCGGCCCGATTCACGGCCAGAAGCTCAAAATCCGGGTCGGTGACGGGCTGCAAATCGTTTTCTTTCATCAGCTGGGCAAACAGGGGCGAGAAACCCTCCAGAATCGCCCGATTGACCGCCGCCGTCAGCAGGTCGTCCTCGTCCTGCGGAGCGTCCGGAGCCGCCTTTTCGGCCTGCACCGCCGCTTCTAGCTCTCCTGCTGCGGCGGAAAGACCACCGGCAGTCACCGGGTTCTGCCATGCCAAAATGTTCGAGTTTCATTTTCTTCTCCCCCTCTCAGCGGACGATGCCGGCCATCAGCACCAGCAGCACGATGCCCAGCACCACATACAGCACCTCTGCACCCAGGACGGACTTGTCGCCCTCGACGTACATCTCGGCGGGGTCGTCGGGGTTATAATAAAGGGTGACGACAGCTCCCTGTGCAAGCTCTCTGCCCTTGGCAGACTTGGGGTAATGGAGGCGGTGGGTACCGCCAGCAGTGGTGAACTCCAACAGGTAGGCTTTGCCGTCCCGGCTCTGCACGGTGCCTGCCACAGCGGCCTCGACCTTTTCGCCCCTGGTCATGAGCTTGCGGCGTCTCGACCAGCTCCGCCATGCCATGTAGAACATGATGCCTGCACCGATGAGAAAGATAATGATGTTGAACATTCGCAGTTTCCCTCTTCCGTAAATAGTCCCGCCGGGCCGCTGCCCCGCAGGGGTAATATTTATTGTATCATACTCCGCCGGATTTTTCGCCCCATTCGGCCTATACGGAATGCAACAATTTTCGCAAAAAAATTTGTCGTACTATTTTTGCAGAAAATGCTTGACTTTCTTTGCACCTGTGGTATAATAAATATCGTTCCGAGCCGAACGGCAGCGAACAAAACAGAATATGCGGATATGGCGGAATTGGCAGACGCGTTAGATTCAGGTTCTAATCGGGGCAACTCGGTGGAGGTTCAAGTCCTCTTATCCGCACCAAGAAAAAGCAGAACACCTTCGTGTTCTGCTTTTCGGTGCGAAAGAGGACTTGAACAGCAGCTTTACAGAGCTCTGGCCCGGAAAAACCTCTCAGTCAAAGCCGACAGGCCCACGCTGGACGAACAAAGCTCGATTTATCGGAAGCAATAGTGCTCCGCTGCCTAGATTCACGGCAGCTTGACAAGGTGCATTGTCCAGAAGCTGCTGCCCTCTGTAGCGAGGCCCGCCATTTTGCGCCATATTGGGCTTCCAGCGTCCAGCTCAGAGTTTCCCGGTCGCCAGAGGCCCCCTACCAGGGGAGCTGGCTGCGAAGCAGACTGAGAGGTTGTACGAAGGACAGCATTGAACAGAGAAAGGACCCCCATGCAGATAAACGACCTCTTCGGCGCAGCAGCCGCCTTTGAAACCGTACGGATGCCGGACGGCACGGAAGCGGCCATTCCAACAGAACACGCCGCAGTTATCTATGTAAATGAACAGCCGGCCTTCCGGGTGGTATGCACACCCCAGCTTCTGCCGCAGCTGGCGCTGGGGCGGCTGCTGACCGAAGGATGGATCGCCTCCGCAGAGGAAGTGGAACAAATTTCCGTCTGCGCGGAAGGCTTGAAAGTCAATATCTACCTGAACCACCCGCTGACGTCCCGCCGCGCGGCGGCACAGGAAGTTTCCAGCTGCTGCACCGACAATGTCGCGCTGGGCAGTCCGGTGGAAGTGCAGCCGCTGCGCACGGTGCCGCATCTGGACGTACAGCCGGAGTGGGTGGATGCCCTCGCCGCCGCCATGAGCGCGGGCCTTCCGCTTTATCAGGCCACTCATGCAGTCCACAGCTGCTTTGTGCTGCACGAGGGCCGCATCCTCTGTGCCTGCGAGGACATCGGACGCCACAATGCGCTGGACAAGGCCGTGGGCAGCATGCTTCTGGCCGGTGTCCCCTCAGCGAATGCGTGCTCTACACCAGCGGCCGCGTACCGATGGATATGGTGCGCAAAGCCATCCGGGCCGGCGTTCCGGCACTGGTCAGCAAGACCATGCCCACCGTCCAGTCGCTGGAGTTGGCCGCAGAATACGGCCTGCAATTCGTGTGCGGCCGGAAACATCCCTTAACTTTGAAGGAACGTACAAAATAAAAATCACAAAACAAAGAACGCTTACAGTTCGCGTTGACTTGAGCAGCAGGCAGATTTTCGTGTTTGGGAGTTTTCCCGGACGACCAAAACAGGCAGGTGATAACATGAAGCAGGCAACCAACCCGTTTGCGCCCGTTTCGCTGTGGCGCAAGCGGCTGCCGGGCTATGCGGCCATGGGCGCTGCGACAGTCGCAATGGCGGTAGGTCTTATCGCAATGCAGCACGCGCGTACCACGGTTGCAGGTACCCTGCTGCAGGTGTCGGAGGCGGATGCAGCCGCCTACGGCATCAGCGCAGTGTACCAGCTCGACAACGGCAGCTATCGCGTGGAGGGCTCTCAGAAGGGCTTCCAGAGCGATGTGCAGGCTGCCGTGACCCTTGACGCCGAGGGCAATGTTTCCGCTGTCGAGATCCTCTCGCAGGCAGAGACGGACAGCCTCGGCGGCCAGTGTGTCAACCCGGAGTTCACGTCCCAGTATCAGGGCGCAGCTCCCTTTACGCTGGCAGGCAAAAGCTATACTGTGACCGACCCCCTGACCGGTGCCGCCTATGCCGCTGCCGGTGCGGCGGAGGAGCAGCCCGCTGCTGCGGAGGATTTTGACCCCGCGCAGTGGAACGTGTCCGACACCTCTCCCGAGGCCGAGGCCACCCGCAGGATGTACGCAGCAGGTCTGACCCTCTCGGCACTGAACGGCGAGCCGCTGGCTGATGAGCTGGCCCCGCCGCTGGATACCAGCGCCGAGGCTGTGGCACGCCGCAAGCTCTACGCCGCCGGTCTGAGCAAGAGTGCGCAGGACGGTGAGGAGCAGGCTCTGCCCTATGCGGACTGGTCCGCAGAAAAGCAGGCCGCTTATCAGCTGGCACAGGCCGAACTGACCACCGGGCAGACCAGTGCCGGCGCTGTCAGCGCAGACCTGACCGAGGTGGACGCCCTTTCCGGCGCGACCATCACCTCGGCCGCCGTCACCAACATCGTCAACAACTCGTATTTCTATGTAACTGAGGTGCTCCGCGCAGAGTGACCTCAACGGAGGAATGGAACCTATGGCAAAACTGATTTTCTGACGGCTGACATGACCCGCCGTCAATTTATGAAGATCTCGGGCAAGAGCCTTGCAGGGCTCACCCTCTCCGCATCCATGCTGTCCCTCTTCGGCTGCTCGCAGAAGCAGGTGGACAGCGGCGCAGTGGCTACCTGGGCGCTGCCCCAGGGCCTGCTGGTGGTCAACGCCGACCTGTGTACCGGCTGCCAGCGCTGCGAGATCAACTGCACGCTGACCAACGATGGTGTGTGCTCCTCTTACATCAGCCGCGTGAAGATCCAGCGCCGTCTGAATCTGGACGGCGACGGCAACGGCCTGCTGTCCGGCAACGACAACTGCTTTGTCTACTTCCCGGATACCTGCCGCCAGTGCGAGGACCCCGCCTGCGGCAACGCCTGCCCCCAGAAGGCCATCACCACCAATGACCAGGGCATCCGTGTGGTGGACACCGACAAGTGCATCGGCTGCGGCGCCTGCCACGAGGCCTGCCCCTGGCATATGCCCACCGTCAACCCCGAGACCGGCAAGTCGTCCAAGTGCATCGCCTGCGGTGCCTGCGTGGCAGGCTGCCCGTCCGGCGCTCTGTCCATCGTGGACTGGGATGCCGTCACCAGCGCAGCACAGGCTGCCTACATGGACCTGTAAGGAGGAACAACAATGGCTGAAAGTTATGGCTGGGCAGGCAAGATCCTGCGCGTTGACCTGACCACTGGCGAGATCACCACGCAGGATGACGCAAAGTACCATAAGTATATCGGCGGTATGGGCATGGCCTACCGCATCATGTATGAGGAAGCTCCCATGGACCTCGACCCCTACGACGAGAAGGCACAGGTCATCTTCGGCGTCGGCCCCCTGACCGGTGCCGGCGTGCCCTGCTCCGGCCGCATGAACGTCACCTTCCGCTCCACCTGGTCCAAGGGCAGCTCCATCATCGACGCCCACATGGGCGGCCACATCGGCCCCATGCTGAAGTATGCGGGCTGGGACGGCATCGTCATCACCGGCATCTCCGCAAAGCCCGTCTACCTGCGCATCGAGGACGACGAGGTCTCCCTCGAGGATGCTTCTGACATCTGGGGCAAGGGTACGTTCGCGTCCAACAAGTGGATGGTGGAGCAGAACGGCCGTGAGTTCGAGACCGCTTCCATCGGCCCTGCCGGTGAGAATCTGGTGGACTACTCCACCCTGAACACCAGCTTTGGCAACTCCGGCGGCGCCGGTCTGGGCGCTGCCATGGGCAACAAGAAGCTGAAGGGCCTGGCCATCCGCGGCACCGGCAGCGTCAAGGTGGCCGACCCCAAGAAGGTGCTGGAGCTGTCCAACTACATGATGGGCAACCTCATCGGCGGCAACAACAACCACAACGTCCCCGCACAGCCCCAGAGCTGGGCCGAGTACAGCGCCACCTCCGGCAAGAACCGCTGGTCCGGCGCACCGGGCCGTATGTGGAAAAAGGCTCCTGGCGGCCCCGTGGATACCGGCGAGCAGCCCTACAACGACATCAACAAGATCGCGCTGCGCTGCTTCAAGGGCTACTTCGACTTCGGCGCTCCGGCTGCGGAGTACACCGTGAAGAACGGCGGCTGCTCCTCCTGCCCCATCCGCTGCTACACCGAGTATGATGTGGACCCGCTGGCCGATTACGACCTGCCTACCCACAACTCCAACACCTGTATGCCCGTGCTGTACGGCACCCGCGTCTACCCGGACGGCGTCCACGACTTCAAGTACGAGGGCGACGGCACCATGGTCATCAACCTGGCATGGTCTCATGCCGTCGATGACATGGGCCTGTGGGACAACTACGGCAACCTGAACCGTGACCTGCTGTGGATCCTGCGGATGCCGCGTGAGGAGGCCACCAAGTACATCAGCGAGGCCGAGTACGACTCTCTGCCCTGGGCATGGGAAAAGGCCGGTGACCCCCGCTGGGAGGTGGAGCTCATCCGCCGCATGGCTTACGGTGAGGGCGACCTGTCCGTCATCGCAAAGGGTACGCTGGCAATGATGGAAAAGTTCGGCCTGCCCAAGAGCTGGCTGGACCGCACCGACGGTGCCACCAACTCCAACCTGATGTACAACGGCTTCCCCAACCACCACGGCCCCGCAGAGGCATGGCAGGTTGGCATGCTGTACAATCTGGTGTATAATAGAGACTGCATGATCCACGAGATCGTCTGCGAGACCGGTTCCGGCGCACCCTACGAGGTGACCAAAAGGTCATGGAGGACTTCTTCGGCGAGGGCTGCTACGACAAGGCCAAGGCCTACACGCCCATCAACGAGAACAAGGCAAAGCTGGCTGCTTACTGCGTCAACGACAAGAACTTCCACGACTCTGCCACCCTCTGCAACTGGATGTGGCCCATGACCCAGTCTCCCTCCAAGGAGCGGGCCTACCACGGCGATCTGGACCTGCAGGCAGATTTCATGACCGCCGTCACCGGCGAGACCTACACCCAGGCCGGTCTGCAGGAGGCAGGCGAGCGCATCACCCAGATGCTGCGCGCCATGACCGCCATCAGCTTCCAGAAGAACTGCGGCAGCGCAAACCTCCGTCAGGAGCACGACGCCATCTGCGACTGGGTCTTCGACAAGGAACCCGACTTCAAGGCATTCGAGGAAGGCACCACCAAGCTGGACCGCGCCGACATGGAGAAGGCAAAGACCTCTTCTATGACATCTTCGGCTGGGACAAGACCACCGGTGTGCCGACCCGCGAGACACTGGAGAAGTTCGACCTCGGCGACATGGCCGACGATCTGGAAGCACGCGGCATCTACGACCAGACTCCGCCGGAGACTGCTGCCAGCGAGGCCGCAGCCCAGTAATTAAGAAGCCGTTTTCATAAGCATTGCACACCGCCCGAACGGTCTTTTTGCCCGCATACGGCGTTGCTTTTCCTTGCAATCCGTCAGGATTGCTGCGGAAAATCGCCTTGTCTGCGGGCAAAAATCCTCGCCGTTCGATGCACTCTGCTTACAAAAACAACTTCACAGAAACGAGAGGAACTATCATGCTGTTTGGCAGACGCAAACCCGGTTATACCACCACGGTGGACGCCGCCTCCGACCCTGAGCAGGTCATCCTCGACCTGCAAAAGGCAGAGATGGCCGCGAAAAGAAGCCGAAGGCCGAGGTTTTGACATCGACGCGGCCAGCGAGACTGCCCGCCGCCTGAAGGAAACGGGCAGTATGTTCGACGGCAGCGCTGCAAAGCTCGGCGAGGACGTCATTGCCGCCGTGCAGAAGGAGACGGATGCTCTGGCCGCAAAGCAGGCCGAGGCACAGCCCACTCTCGAAGAGACGGCTGCACCGGACGCCGCCGAAAAACCCCAGCTGCTGGATTTTCTGGCCGCTGCACCGGAGGCAGAGGGCGATCCCTACGCCGACCAGCCCACCGTCACCGCGCCGGAGCTGCCGGAGCTTACCCCGGCACAGGAGCTGGCGGGTTACATCCGCTCCCGCTCGGCGGCGGCGCTGGTCACATCCCACGCCCTGCTGGTGAGTGAGGTGGAAAACGCCGACGAGCTTCTGGCCCAGATGCCGGAAGACCCCCAGTGCGCAGACATCGTGTCCCGCGCCGGCGCAAAGGATGCCTACTACTACTCCAGCGCCAATATGAGCGACAACTACGCCATGATCGCGCAGCTCATCGAGGACAAGGACCTCTGCGCCATGGTGGCCGAGATGGTGCGGTTCAACGCCCGCGTCTACCCCAGCGCCACCCCGCTGCGGTACTTCCGCCGCTCGCCCTACGATCTGACACAGGAAGCCATCGAGCAGACGTGGCAGTCCATGCAGGGCAAGCCGGAGTACGCCGACATCGAGGAGCTGACCAACAATCAGAACGTGCGGTTCCTCTTCTCCACCCAGCACCTCACCCGCCGCTACGCAAAAGCCATCAGCGACGTGGACGAGTGGACCGACTAAAGCATCCCACACAATCAAATAGGGTATATGAGCTTCTTTGAGCAAAGGTGTCTAAACCGTCGGGCATGACACCGCGCCGCAATGCTAAGGGCTATATAAGCCGGCATTCAAGGGTGGAGGGGGAACCCGCCGCCTTCCCGCAGAAGAAACGCTGCAATTTGAAAAAAAGAACTCCTCCCATCCTCACAGGGGCTTTCCATGCTCTGCCGCCACTGCAAGAGCGGCAGGGAGCGGAGAGCAGCCATCGGCAGGGCAGTCTGCAAGCTGCCCTTTGCCGGAATGTGCGGATATTCTGCGGAGGCGTTTTGATTTTCCATCAAGACGTCTCCGCTTCTTTTTTAACCTGCCTTTTTATATGGATCCCCGCTGCGCCCCGCCTGAGCCATAGCAGGCCGGGTGTAGCCGGGCATTTGGAGGATTTTTTATGAAACAGCCTTTCTGTGCGCCCTCTGAGGCGCTGCGCCGCGTGCTGGATGCCGCTGCGGCTCTGCCGAGGCCGGAGACGGAGATTGTCCCGCTGGACGAAGCGGACGGCCGCATTGCCGCCGGGACGCTTTTGGCCCGGATGGACCAGCCGCCCTTTGACCGCAGCCCCTTCGACGGCTACGCCCTGCACAGCGCCGACGCCGCCGGTGCCAGCCGCGAAACACCCGTCACCCTGCCCGTGACCATGAAGCTCTACGCCGGAGATGCCCCGCTTCGCCTCTGCCTGTGGGCTGTGCGGCCCGCATCATGACCGGCGCACCCCTGCCCGAGGGCGCAGACTGTGTGCTGATGCAGGAGCTGACCAACAGCGGCGAGGAGACGGTACAGCTTTATGCCGCCATGAAGCCCCAGCAGAACGTGGTATTCCGGGCGGAGACATCGCCGCCGGTGCTGTCATCGCTGAGGCCGGTACGGTACTCTCCCCGCCCATCTCGGCGTGCTGGCCGGGCAGGGATACGCTGAAGTCCCCGTTTACAAGACGCTGACCGTGGGCGTTCTGGCCACAGGAAGCGAGCTTTTAGCTCCGGGCGAGGCTTGGACGCCCGGCAAAATTTACGACGCCAACGGCGTCCAGAACGCCGCCCGCCTGCGGCAGCTGGGCTTTGCGGTAAAACGTCGGCACTGCTCCGACGACCCGGAGGAGATCGCCCGTGAGATGCGGGAACTGCTGGCGGAGTGCGATGCCGTCATCACCAGCGGCGGCGTCTCGGTGGGGCAGAAAGACTATCTGCCCGCTGTGCTGGAACAGCTGAATGCGGACATCCTCTTTGCAGGCGTGGCCCAGAAGCCCGGAAGCCCCATGCTGGCCGGGAAAATTGACGGCAAGCTGGTGTTCTGCCTGTCCGGCAACCCTTTGCCGCCGCCGCTACGCTGGAACAATATGCCGTCCCGGCTCTTTTGCGGGCAGCGGGGCGCTGTGAGGAAAGCTGCATTCTTCCCCGCACCACCCGCACCCTGACCACGGGCTTCTCGAAGTCCAGCAAGGGGAACCGCTATCTGCGGGCAAAGGCCATGGGCGGCAGCGTGACCATCCCCGGCGAGGGCAACGCCGAAGCCCACTCGTCCGGCAGCCTTTCCGCCATGATCGGCTGCAACTGTCTCGTTGAACTGCCTGCGGGCAGCGGCCCGGTGACTCCGGGCGAAGAAGTGGAGGTGCTCAGTTTTGTACAGTGAACAGAAAGAGGCTCTGGCCCAGGAGATCGAACTCAAGCGCCCGGCGGTGCTGGCCGTCAGCGGCCTGCACAACAGCGGCAAGACGACGCTGCTGGAAAAGCTTCTGCCTGCCCTGCGCAGCCGGGGGCTGAAAGTGGGCATTATCAAACACGACGGCCATGATTTCACTCCCGATGTCCCCGGCACCGACAGCTACCGCCTGCGGGAAGCGGGGGCCGAGGGGGTGGCGGTCTACTCCGGCCAGCGCTATCTGCTGACCGAGATGTTCCGCCTGACGGAGCAGGACTTGCTGGCGCTCTTTGAGCGCCACGGCTATGATCTGGTGCTGCTGGAAGGCTTCAAGGACAGCGGCTGGCCGAAAATCGAAGTTGTCCGCAAAGAAATTTCGGACACACCGGTGTCTTTCCAGCCGCTGGCGGTGGTGGGAGACATTCCGGGGGCAGATTTTGATTGGAAGATGCGCAGGCTCTGGCCGACTGGCTCGTTGCCCAGATGCCGGGCCTGTAAGGAGAAGACAGATATGAAACTGATTCGTACCGAAGACGCGGCAGGCCAGGTGCTCTGCCACGACATTACCCAAATCATTCCCGGCGAGTTCAAGGGCGCACGTTTCCGCAAGGGCCATATCATCCAGCCCGAGGACATCCCCGTGCTGCTCTCCATCGGCAAAGAAAACCTCTACGTCTGGGAGAAAAAGCCCGGCATCCTCCACGAGGACGAAGCCGCCGCGCTGCTGTACAAGGCCGCTGCGGGCAAGAACATCCACGGCACCGAGCCGAAAGAGGGAAAAATCGAGCTCATCGCCGACTGCGACGGCCTGCTGAAAATCAACCGCGAAGCCCTGCTGGCCGTGAACCGCACGCCCCAGATGATGATCGCCACCATCCACGGCGACCTGCCCGTGAAAAAGGGCCAGAAACTGGCCGGTACCCGCATCATCCCGCTGGTCATCGAACAGGAGAAGATGGACGCCATGCAGGCTGCCGCAGGCAGTGAGCCTATCCTGAACGTGCTGCCCATGCAGGCCAAGAAGTTTGCCGTCATCACCACCGGCAGCGAGGTGTTCAAGGGCCGCATCGAGGATAAGTTCACGCCTATCCTCGTGGGCAAGCTGGCCGAGTACGGCTGTGAGATGACCTTCCACAAGGTCTGCGACGACGACCCGGCGGGCATCACGACCGCCATTCTGGAAGCGAAAGAGGCGGGCTGTGAGCTGATCTTCACCACCGGCGGCATGAGCGTGGACCCCGACGACCGCACCCCGCTGGCCATCAGAAATACCGGCGCGGACATCGTCACCTACGGCGCACCGGTGCTGCCGGGTGCCATGTTCCTCGTGAGCTATCTGGACGGTGTGCCGGTCTGTGGTCTGCCCGGCTGCGTCATGTACGCCAAGCGCACCATCTTTGACCTGCTGCTGCCCCGTCTGCTGGCCGACGATGCCATCACCGCCGAGGATATTGCCCGTCTGGGCGAGGGCGGCCTGTGCCTTGGCTGCGCCGAGTGCCACTGGCCCAACTGCGGATTTGGGCATTGCTGAGAGGTTTCATTCTATGACTGACAACAAATTGACCCACTTTGATGCCTCCGGCAACGCCGTGATGGTGGATGTGAGCGAGAAGACTGTCACCTTCCGGGAGGCCACCGCCCACGGCATCATCACCATGAACGCCGAGGCATTCGCCGCCGTGGAGAGCGGCGCCGTGAAGAAAGGCGATGTGCTGGGCGTGGCCCGCATTGCCGGCATCATGGCCACCAAGCGCACCAGCGAGCTCATCCCGCTCTGCCATCCGCTGCCGCTGACGAAAGTGAGCGTGGACTTTAAGCTTCTGCCCGAGCGGCAGGCTGTGGAGGCGCTCTGTACCGTCAAGACGGCGGGCGTCACCGGCGTGGAGATGGAGGCCCTGACGGGCGTTTCCACCGCCCTGCTCACCATCTACGATATGTGTAAGGCCGTCGATAAGGGCATGGAGCTGGGCGAGATCCATCTCGTCGAGAAGACCGGCGGCAAGAGCGGCCACTACATCCGGGCGGAGGGCGGCTATGTTTGATTCTGCCCAGCGCAATATCCACTATCTGCGCCTGTCCGTCACCGATCTGTGCAACCTGCGCTGTCGCTACTGTATGCCCGACGGCGTGGAAAAGCTGGAACGGGAAGCCGTGCTCACCTACGAAGAGTTTCTGCGTCTGGCGGCCCTGTTTGCCCGGTGCGGCGTCGATACCGTCCGCGTCACCGGCGGAGAGCCGCTGGTGCGCAAGGGCGTAGACCATCTGGTGGCGGGCCTGAAATCCATCCCCGGCATCCGCAAAGTCACCATGACCACAAACGGCATCCTGCTGGCGCAGCAGCTGCCCGCCCTGCTGGCGGCTGGCCTTGACAGCGTGAACATCAGCCTCGACACCCTGCGCCCCGAAGTGTTCCAAAGCATCACGGCCCGGGACGAGTTCGAGCACGTCATGGAGGGCATCCGCGCCGCACTGGACAGCGGCATCCCTGTCAAACTGAACTGTGTGCCGCAGGTGGGCGTGAACGAGGGTGAATTGGAAGACCTGGCCGCCCTCGCCGAGAGCCGCCCGTTACAGGTGCGGTTCATCGAGATGATGCCCATCGGCTACGGCGCGGCTATGCCCTGCATCTCGGGGCCGGAGCTGCGGGAGCGGTTTGCCCGCCGCTGGCCGGAGTTTTCGCCCCTGCCCGCCGCCCAGAGCGCCGGGTTCGGCGACGGGCCTGCCGTCTACTACACCGTCCCGGGCTGGAAGGGCGATGTGGGCTTCATCGCGGCGGTCCATGGCAAGTTCTGTGCTTCCTGCAACCGGGTGCGGCTGACCAGTCAGGGCTTTCTGCGCCCCTGCCTTGCCAGCGAGACGGGCTGCGACCTGCGCACCCTGCTGCGGGGCGGCGCAGCCGACGAGGAGCTTTACAGGCCATCCGGGAGACGATCTGGTCGAAACCCCGGGAACATCATTTCGGAGACAATTCCATGCCCGCCACCCGCGGGATGTACCGTATCGGAGGATAAATTACTATGGGAAAAATTCTGGCGATCTGCACCAGCCCCAAGCGCGGCACCGTCAAGACCGAGGTGCCAAGTGCTGTCCTGACCCCGGAATGGGGCATCGTGAGCGACGCCCACGGCGGAAACTGGCACCGGCAGGTGAGCCTGCTCAGCGCCGAAAAATCGAGGCGTTCCGCAAGAAGATCTGGGTGGACTACGGTGCCTTTGGCGAAAACCTCGTCATTGAGGGCTTCGACTTCCGCAATCTGCCCGTCACCAGCCGCTTCGCCATCGGCGACGTGGTGCTGGAGATGACCCAGATCGGCAAGGAGTGCCACAACGACTGCGTCATCAAGCAGCAGACCGGCGAGTGCATCATGCCCCGGGAGGGCGTATTTGCCCGGGTGCTGAAGGGCGGCGAGATTCATGTCGGCGACGAAGTGACCCTTCTGCCGCCGCTGGCAGATCCGCCGCTGCGCGCTGCCGTCATCACCCTTTCGGACAAGGGCAGCCGGGGCGAGCGGGAGGACAAGAGCGGCCCCCTCATCGTGGAGATGCTCACCGCCGCAGGCTATGTGGTGGAAGAGACGATGCTCCTGCCCGACGAGGCCAAGGCGCTGAAAGCACAGCTCATCCGTCTGGCCGATGGCCGTCAGGTGAACCTTATCCTGACCACCGGCGGCACCGGCTTCTCGCCCGGGATATTACCCCGAGGCCACCTATGCCGTGGCCGACCGCAATGCCCCCGGCATCGCCGAGGCCATGCGGTATCACAGCCTTTCCATCACCCCCCGCGGGATGCTGAGCCGCGCCGCCAGTGTATTGCGCGGCAAGACGCTCATCGTCAACCTGCCGGGCAGTCCGAAAGCCGTGAAGGAGAACCTCGAGTACATCCTGCCCAGCCTCGGGCACGGCGTCCGCATCGCCGCCGGTCTGGACGGCGAGTGCGCCCGCAAGTAACATTGTTGTCCCGCTCCGGTTTCGGGACGTGAACATATATGAGGGAATTTTAACCACTATAGAAGGAGAAAATTCATGAAAGCCGATCTCATTTCCCGCCGCAGCTTTCTGTCCGTGGTCGGCGCAGTCGGCGCTGCTGCTGCCCTGACCGCCTGCGGCGGCTCTGCTTCCAGCACTGCCTCTTCCGCAGCTGCTTCCTCTGAAGCCGCTTCTTCCGAGGCTGCTGGCGAGAGCGTCGAACTCATCGTCTTCGCCGCTGCCTCCTTGACCGAGACTCTGAACGCCATCGCCCAAGACTACTCTGTCGAGAACCCGGGCGTCACCTTCCGCTTCAACTTTGATTCCTCCGGTACTCTCAAGACCCAGATCCAGGAGGGCGCTGACTGCGACCTCTTCCTCTCCGCCGGTCAGAAGCAGATGAACCAGCTGGACATCACCGCTTCTGCCGACGTAAACACCGACGGTCTGGACTTCGTGGACCCCTCCACCCGCGTGGACCTGCTGGAAAACAAGGTCGTCCTCTGTGTGCCCGAGGGCAGCGACAAGGGCATCGACAGCTTTGATACTCTGGCCGAGCAGCTGAAGGCTCAGGACATCCTGTTCTGCATGGGCAACAGCGATGTGCCTGTGGGCCAGTACACCCAGAAGATCCTCGCTTACTATGACCTCGACGAAGAGGCTCTGGCTGCTGCCGGTGTCATCACCTACGGCTCCAACGTCAAGGAAGTCACCACTCAGATCAGCGAGGGCAGTGTGGACGCCGGTGTCGTCTACTGCACCGACGCTTACAGCGCCGGCCTGACCCCGTGGACGAGGCCACCGCCGAGATGTGCGGTCAGGTCATTTACCCCGCCGCTGTGCTGAAGACTGCCCCCAACGCCGAGACCGCCAAGGAGTTCCTGGCCTATCTGCAGACTGACCGTGCCGCCACCGTGTTCGAGGGCGTGGGCTTCACGGCGATGTAAAAGGTTAAAATCATGGATTGGTATCCCTTATGGAACAGCCTGCGCATCGCGCTCATCAGCTGCGCAGCAGTGTTCTTCCTCGGCATTTTTGCCGCTTATTATATCGCAAAGCTGCCCCGCACCGTCAAGGGCGTGCTGGACGTGGTGCTCACCCTGCCCATGGTGCTGCCGCCCACGGTGGTGGGCTATTTTCTGCTGCTGCTCTTCGGCGCAAAGCGGCCGCTGGGCATCTTCTTCATGGAGCATTTCGGCGTCAAGCTGGTCATGAACTGGTACAGCGCCATCTTTGCGTCCATCGTGGTGGCCTTCCCACTGATGTACCGCACCGCCCGGGGCGCCTTCGAGCTTTGACGAGACGCTGGCCTGGTCGGCCCAGACAGTCCAATGCGTGGATATTCTGGGTGCGGATGCCCTGCTGCCGACAGGGCATTCTGGCCGGTACGGTGCTGGCCTTTGCCCGGGCCTTGGGCGAGTACGGTGCTACCAGCATGATAGCAGGCTACACCCCGGGCAAGACGGCCACCATCGCCACCACGGTGTACCAGCTCTGGCGCACCAACGATGAGGCCGGTGCCATGCGGTGGGTGCTGGTGGACATCGTCATCTCTGCTGTGGTGCTGCTGGCTGTGAACCTCCTGGAGAAAAAGCAGAAAGCAGGTGGCCGCGCATGAGCCTGGAAGTACATATCGAGAAAAAGCTGAACGGCTTCACCCTCCGCTCCGACTTCACCGCCGGGAACACTGCCATGGCCATTCTGGGCGCGTCCGGCTGCGGCAAGAAGCATGACACTGCGCTGCATCGCGGGCATCGTGAAGCCCGACAAGGGCCGCATCGTGCTGGACGGGCGGGTGCTGTTCGACAGCGAGCAGCACATCGATCTGCCGCCCCAGCAGCGGGGCGTGGGCCTGCTCTTCCAGAACTACGCCCTCTTCCCGAATATGACCGTGGAGCAGAACATCCTCTGCGGCCTGAAAGCCGAAAGGGACAAGGCCGCCCGCAAGGCCCGCTGCGCCGGGATGCTGCGGGCCTTGCGGCTGGAAGAACTGGCCAGCCGCCGCCCGGCAGAGCTTTCCGGCGGACAGCAGCAGCGCACCGCGCTGGCCCGTATTCTGGTGGGCAAGCCGAAGATTTTGATGCTGGATGAGCCGTTCAGCGCGCTGGACAGCTACCCGCGAGGAAGTGGAGGGCGAAGTGGGCAGCCTGCTGGCGGGTTTTGACGGCACAGCCCTGCTTGTCACCCACAACCGGGACGAAGCTTACCGCCTGTGCCGGGACATGATCGTTATGGACGGCGGGCAGGTGCTCCGCACCGGCACCACGAAAGAGGTCTTTGCCGACCCCCGCAGCACCGCTGCGGCCCGGCTGACCGGCTGCAAGAACATCCTGCCCTGCACCCGGGTGGACGCCCACAGCGTCCGCCTCGCAGGCTGTGAGAGTCTGCTGCACCTCGCCGCTGAGGTGCCGGAGGGCTGCACCGCCGTGGGCATCCGCGCCCACGACTTCGCCCCTTGCGCCCCGGGCGCAGAGAACGTCCTGCCGGTGGAGCTTCTCGCCGCCAGCGAGAACCCCTTCGACTGGAACCTCATCTTCCAGCTGCCGGACGGCACCACTCGTCTGTGGTGGAAAGTGAGCAAGACGACCCTCTCCGTGGCCGAACCCGACGCCCCGGCCTGCCTCTCAGCCCTGCCGGAGCGCATCATGGCGCTGGTGGATCATAGCCAATACGAACAGTAAACGCCAAAAGAGCCGGTGCAGATGCACCGGCTCTTGCTCTGTTTTTATGACTCGCCGAAGAATTTCTTGGCAATATCGGCACTCTGCTTGGCGTCCTTGGCGTACCAGTCTGCGCCGATCTTCTCGGCGTACTCGGGCGTCAGGACAGCGCCGCCCACCATCACCTTGCAGTCGAGCTTTGCCGCATGGAGGGCCGCGATGGTCTCCTCCATGCTCTTGAGGGTGGTGGTCATCAGGGCCGAGAGCCCCACGAGGTGGACATCCTTCTCCCGGACAGTGTCCACCACCGTCTCCACCGGCACATCGCGGCCAAGGTCGATGACCTCGAAGCCGTAGTTCTCGAGGATGACGCGGACGATGTTCTTGCCGATGTCGTGGACATCGCCCTTGACGGTCGCGAGGACGATGCGGCCCTTGCTGGCCCCGGCCCCGCCCCGCTTGGCGATGGCAGTCTTGATCTCTTCAAAGGCGGCCTGTGCGGCGCTGGCGGCCTGTAACAGCTGGGGCAGGAAGAGCTTGCCCTTCTCGTACTTTTCACCCACGACGTCCAGCGCCGGGATGAGGGCCTCGTCCACCAGCGTCAGGGGCTCGTTTTCGTCCAGCAGGGTGTGGGTGCGGGCGGCGGCTTCACCCTTGAGGCCCTTTTCCACCGCCTGCATCAGCGCGGCAAAGGGCCGCTGTGAGCTGCATCCGCCTCCGCCGGGTGTTTGACGTCTGAGACGCCTGGGCCGTCCGGGCCTGCTTCAGCGCGGCGCTGGCAGGGACTTTATCGGCATAGCGGGCAATGTAGGCCATGCTCTGCTTATCACGGTTGGTGAGGACGTTGTAAGAGTAGACCGCCGCCATCATCTCTTCGCTGGAAGGATTCATGATGGCGAGGTCGAGGCCCGCGTACATGGCCATGGTGAGGAAAGTGGTGTTCAGATAGGGGCGGCAGGGCAGGCCGAAGCTGATGTTGGACACACCGAGGATGGTGCGGACGCCCAGCTCCGTCTTGCAGCGGGCCAGCGCCTCCACGGTGGCCAGAACGTCCTGCTGCTGGGCGCTGGCGGTGAGGGTCAGGCAGTCGATATAAATATCTTCCCGGGGGATGCCGTGGGCCAGCGCCGCGTCCACCACCCGTTTTGCGATCTCAAACCGGGCGTCGGCGCTGGGCTGGATGCCCCGCTCGTCGATGGCAAGGCCGACGACGGCCGCGCCGTACTTTTTGCAGAGGGGCAGGACACGCTCCAGCACTTCGGTCTCGCCGTTCACCGAGTTGACGATGGGCTTGCCGTTGTAGACCCGCAGGCCCCGCTCGAGGGCGTCTGCGTGGGAGGAATCCAGCTGCAAAGGCAGGCTGACGACACTTTGTAAAGCCTTCACCACCTGCTCCATGACGGCGGGCTCGTCCACGCCGGGCGCGCCCACGTTGACGTCCAGCACCTGCGCTCCGGCCTCAGACTGGCTGACAGCCTGCTCGAGGATGTAGTTCATGTCGCCCTCGCGCAGGGCCTGCTGGAACCGCTTTTTGCCGGTGGGGTTGATGCGCTCGCCCACCACGGTGATGCCGTCCACGGTGACGAAGTCCATCGGCGAGCAGAGCACCGAGGGCATGGCGCGGGCGGGGCGGCCCGGCTTGCAGTCGGCGAAGACGCCGTTCAGCAGCTTGATGAAATCGGGGGTGGTGCCGCAGCAGCCGCCCGCCGCAAAGAGCTTCAAATCGCGGTAGGGCTTCATCTCCATGGCAAAGAGCTGGGGCGTGATGTCGTAGCCGCTGCCGTCGGCGCGGGGCAGGCCCGCATTCGGCTTGACAAAGACCGGGAAATCGCCGGGCAGAGCCTCGGCCAGCCGCTTTGCCATGGGGAAAATTTCTTTCGGGCCGAGGGAGCAGTTGATGCCCACGGCGTTGGCCCCTGAGGCCCCGGGCCGTGACGGCGAAGCTCTCGACGGTGCAGCCGGTGAAGGTGCGCCCGCCTGCCTCAAAGCTCATGCTGGCGAGGATGGGCAGGTCACAGTTCTCTTCGCAGCCAGCAGGGCAGCTTTCAGCTCGTACAGGTCGGTGAAGGTCTCAAAGAAGACGAGATCGGCCCCGGCGGCGACACCCGCCCGGACGATGCGGCCATACTCGGCCACGGCGTCTTCAAAGGCCAGCGTGCCGTTGGGCTCCAGCAGTTCGCCCAGCGGGCCGACGTCCAGCGCGGCCAGTGCGCCGTAGGGGGCGCAGGCCCGCTTGCAGTTGGCGATGCCCGCCGCAATGATCTCTTCCAGCGTGTATTCGCTGCCCGCCAGCTTATGGGCCGACGCGCCGAAGGTGTTGGCATTGATGATGCGGCTGCCTGCGGCGGCGTACCGGCTGTGGATGCTCTCGATGAGCTGTGGGTCGGTGATGTTCAGTTCCTCAGGCCGTGCGCCCAGTTTCAGGCCCGCCGCCTGCAGCATGGTACCCATGCCGCCGTCGAGGAGGATTGTATTCGGCTGGATAAACAGTTCATTCGCTTGCACAGGTCTTGCCCCTCTTTCTATATTCGCACCGCGTGTTCAGCACGCAGTGTCCGCACCCGGCAAGACGTCCTTTCACCGGATGGTCGCTCAGGCCCAGCAGAGCGGTCACGCTCTTGCGGGGCGTCATCAGGTCATTTTTGGTCACGCAGAGCCCGGCACGGCGGGCGGTGTCCAGTGCCGCTGCCACCAGCGGCTGCACCCCGATGGGCCAGTCGCCGTAGCCCGGCGAGAAACGGCCCGTGAGGTACTTGTCCTGCTCTGCGGCCCACTGCCGCAGCTCGGCCTCGGCGGCGTCCGCAGCCTGTTCGACCAGCACAGAGCCGATGGCGTCCGACGCCACACCGGCGGCGATGTCGCCCACACCGGCCCGGCGTATCTGTCCGTCCACGCCGGGGCCGACTGTCACGGCCAGAAGCACGGCCTCACTGCACCCTTCCAGATGCCGGAAGATGTCCTCCCCCTTCAAAATACCGGCCTGCGTGAGGCTCTCCACGTCGGCCTCGAGCCAGACGGCCCGGGGCGTGGCGGCGGCGAGAAGGGGCGCAGCGCACTTTTCCAGAAGGGTGAGGGTAGCGCTGTCAGCCTCGCCCCGCGCGCCGAAATACCGCGCGGCCTGCCGGATGTCGATGGACTCCGGCTTTGCTAAATTCAGGGGTCTGCTGGGGCCGATGGGCATTTTCCGCCGCCTCCTTCTTTTGAATAAAGTATGATAAGTATACCGCACCAGTAGGCTAAAATCAACACAAAAGCCCCTCCCTCAGCATTTTTGCCGGGGAGGGGCCTATTATATGATCTTTCCTTGCAGCCCCTTGATAGGGGCTGCGGCACGGCGTCAGCCGTGACGGAGAGGTTTATCAGCGGATGTCCCTGACCGACACCGCCTGTTACTTCAAGAACTTGCGGACAGCGCGGGCGACGATGCCGCCCAGGATGCCGGAGACAAGGAACTCGGCCACGCCCTGCACGCCGACCAGCAGGACGACGAACATCAGGGGGTTGGCTGCGCCCTTGACGGACACGAGGTTCTGGACGTAATCGCAGCCGTAGAAGGCCAGCACGATGTAGCCCATGAAGAACAGGGTGTTGAGGGCCGGGGCGCACATGGCGCTGACGATGTAGCTCCAGGTGCCGGGCTTATCGAAATTCTTGACAGCGTTGAAGATAAGGCCGGTACACAGGCCCATCAGCACACGCATACCCACACAGAGGATGAAGGTGTTGACGGGGCTGACCTGGAACAGCGCACCAGTCATGGCGGAAGCGCCGGTGACGGCATCATAGAAGCTCACGGCGCCGAACACGCCGCCGAGGATAGCGCCTGCGGCGGGACCCATGGTGATGGCACCCACGGCGATCGGCAGGGTCAAAAAGCTCATGTAAAGCGGGCCTACAGGGACACTGCCCAGGCCGACGGCCTTCATGACCAGCTCAATGGCGACCAGCAGTGCCAGCCGGGTGAGGGTGCGAATGTCATTCTTTTTCATAATTCAGTTTTCCTCCTTGCTGCCGTTCCGCCCTAAATTGTCGGATACGGCGCAAACCTGCCCGTGAAATACACGGGGTCTTTTGTAGAATACAGTCTGAAATATACGGGATGTTTTGTCAGGGAACTCCCGGGGATAGCATTATAAATCAGTAGTGAAGCGGATGCCCGCATCGCGGCGGGCCGTTTCCAGCACACGGCTGACGGCTACCGAGGTGTCCAGCATCCGGCTGCAAAGCTCCATATCCTCGCTCTCGATGGCGCGGGCAAAGGCGTGGAACTCCGCCGCCTGCCGGGGACGGCCTGCGCTGAGGTTGAAGTGCTCTTCCTTGCCCTTATAGGGGTGGAAGGTGACGCCGCCGCAGAAGTTGGCGGTGGATTTCTGGAGCAGATACCCCTTGGTACCCTGAATGATGTACCGGGCCGGGGAACTGCTGTCCTTGGCATTGATGCTCACGGCCTTGAAGCTGCGATACTCCATCGTCAGCACGCCGCTGGTGTCGATGCCCCGGGTGATATTGGCCGCATAGTGGACCTTATTGGGCGAGCCGAAGAGGCCCACCACATAGCTGACATTGTAGACACCCAGATCCATCAGCGCGCCGCCGGCGCAGGCCGGGTCAAAGGACGGCCAGACCTTGCCGGCGCAGAAATCATGATACCGGCTGGAATACTGGCTGAAATTACACTGCACCATCGTGACGGCGCCTACCTTGGGCAGCACCTCACGGATCTTGGCGTAGTTGTCCTGATACTGCGTGGTGACAGCCTCGAAGAGGAAGAGCTTTTTGCTCCGGGCCAGCTCGGCCAGCTCTTCGGCCAGCGCCGCCGGGGCCATCGGCTTCGACGATGACGTGGCGGCCCGCTTCCAGAGCGGCACGGGTATATTTTACGTGCAGGATATTCGGTACGGCGATATACACAACGTCCACCCAGCTCAGCAGTTCGTCGTAGCTGGTGGTGTGGCGCGGCACACCATACTGGTCGCAGAGGGCCTGTGCTGCACCGGCGCTCCGCTCCGTGCTGCAAAGAGCCTCGACCTTGAAGGGGCTTTCCGGCCCAGTGAGCCAGGGCAGGAACTCCCGGACGATCATGCCTGCGCCGAGAATGCCTAATTTCATCATAAGGTCTCTCCTTTCAGGGCTCAGCCCGCTTTGGCCTCATCGTCCCGGCGGGGACGGCGATTATTGCGGCGGCGGGGGCTGCTGCCGTTGTTGTAAGGGCGTCTGCCTGTCGGGCGGGGACGGCGGCGCTCACCGTCGCTGCGCGGCTCGTGGTGACGCTCATGCTGCGGCGCATTGAGCTGGTAAAGGAGAGCCAGCCCTTCAGCAGCAGCTCGGGGTCATAGGTGAGCGGGTGACGGCAGAGCGGGATGACATACTTTGCCAGACCGCCCGTGACCACCAACGTGGCCGGACGGCCCAGTTCTTCCTCGATGCGCTGCGTGATGCCGTCCAGCAGGACAGCCGTCCCCAGCACAGAGCCGGAGAGCATACACTTCTCGGTATCGACGCCGATCGCGCTTTTGGGCGAAGAAAGATGTACCTGCGGCAGCTGGGCGCACCGCTCCCCAGCGCCCGCAGACCGGTGGAAAGTCCGGGGCAGATGACGCCGCCCCGGAAGACCTTATTCTCATCTACCACGTTGAACGTGGTGGCGGTGCCGAGGTCTACCGTGACCACCGGCAGGGGGAAATTCGCCGCCGCGTAGGCCGCATCCACAAGGCGGTCTTTGCCGACGGCGTGGGGGTCAGGCACCCCCATCGTGAGGCCGGTGCGGATGTCGGGCGAGACGATGACCGGCTTTTTGCCGGTGTAGTGGCGGGCGCACTCGGCCAGCGCCCCCGTGATCTGGGGGACGACGCTGGTAAGGACAGCGCCCTCGAAGCGGATGGGCTTTTCCGGGTGTCTCCGATGAGAGAACACCTTTTCCATCTCGGCACGGTACTCCGCCGCTGTGCGGGTGCGCACCGTGTCCATGTGGGCCACAAAGCATACACGTCCGTCCCGGATGCCCCCGAGGGCGACGGTGGTGTTGCCTATGTCAATGGCTAAAATCATAATTCAGTTCCTCGCAGGGTCGAACCTCTCCGTCATCGCTGTGCGATGCCGCCTCTCCTACCGAGGGGAGGCCTTGGCATATCGTAAAGCCCCATCTCTTCGCCAGAGGCTCCCCTACCAGGGGAGCTGGAAGCGCCTGAGAGGTTGTATGGAGACGGGCCTGCCCGTGAGCCGCAGGCTTGACAGAGAGCTTTTTTGTATAAGTCAAGCTGTATTTTACCGCATTTTGAGCCAAGATACAACCCCCATCAAAGATTTTGTTGTGCTCTGGGCCGTTTTGCATTATACTGTAGTTATATTATCCCTATTTATAGGAGGTATTTTGGATGGATCTGAAGGGAAAATGCGTCCTTCTGGGCGTCAGCGGCGGCATTGCCGCCTATAAAATGGCCAACGTGGCCAGCGCACTGCGCAAGCTGGGGGCCGACGTGGAGGTCATCATGACCAGAAACGCCACCCAGTTCATCACCCCTATCACGTTCGAGACCCTGACAGGCCACAAGTGCATGGTGGACACCTTCGACCGGGATTTCAAGTTCGAAGTCACCCACATCTCGCTGGCAAAGAAGGCCGACGTCATCCTCGTGGCCCCGGCCACCGCCAACGTCATTGCCAAGATGGCCCACGGCATCGCCGACGATATGCTTACCACCGTCGTTCTCGCGGCCAAGTGTCCCAAGCTCGTCTCCCCTGCCATGAACACCGGGATGCTGGAGAACCCCATCACCCAGGACAACATCGCCACACTGGAAAAGTACGGCTTCACGGTCATCCCTCCGAGAGCGGCGTACTGGCCTGCAAGGACGTGGGCAGCGGACGCCTGCCGAAAGAGGAAGTCCTGCTGGACTACATCTTCCGCGCCATCGCAAAGCCGAAGGACCTCGCCGGTCTGCGCATTGCCGTCACGGCCGGCCCCACTCAGGAGCCGCTGGACCCTGTGCGCTACCTGACCAACCACTCCACCGGCAAGATGGGCTATGCCGTGGCCCGTGCCGCCGCGATGCGCGGTGCCGAAGTCACCCTCATCCACGGCCCGACGGCCCTGCAGCCGGTGCGGTTCACCGAGGATGTCCCCATCACGACAGCCCAGCAGATGTACGAGGCCGTGACCAGCCGCTTCGACGAGATGGACGTTCTGGTCATGGCCGCTGCCGTGGCCGATTACCGCCCCGCCGCTGTGGCCGACGACAAGATAAAGAAGAAGGACGGCGACCTCTCCATCGCTGTGGAGCGGACGCCCGACATCCTCGGCACCATCGGCCCCAAGAAGAAGGGCCAGTTCCTCTGCGGCTTCTCGATGGAGACGCGGGACATGCTGGCCAACTCCTCGGCCAAGCTCGAGAAAAAGAACCTCGACATGGTGGTGGCCAACAATCTGAAGGTAGCCGGTGCCGGGTTTGGTGTGGATACCAATGTTGTCACCTTCATCACGCCGGACGGCGCCCGCGAGCTGCCCCTGATGAGCAAGGATGATGTGGCGGACGCCATTCTGGATGAGATTTTAGCACGAAAGAGCAAGTGATCGTGCTGAAAGAAGTTCTGTTCTTCTGTCGAAAAATATGATATAATCGAATCGCCGTCCTTACCACTCCATTCCGTTTGGAAGGGAGGTGATTCCGAATGAACAGTATTTTCTCATTTATGCTGTCTGTCGCAGCAGGTGTGGTTGCAAACTACATCTACAAGTGGCTTGGCAGATGGTTCAACAAGGACTGTAAGCACTAAATAATAAGACCCCTTCCCGGAGCTAGCACCTCCGAGAAGGGGTCTTATTATTTGCGATTCCAAATGAACAGCATTTGATTTTCTCGTTTATAAGTATACGCAGTTTTCTAAAAAGTCAAGCGCCTCGCAGAAAATTTACAATGCTGTAAATATTACTGTACCACGCAAAAAGTGCTCTGCCGGCCGGCAGAGCACTTTTCCCTTATACAGAGATTTACTTGGTGCCGAAGATACGGTCGCCTGCGTCGCCCAGGCCGGGGACGATGTAGCCGTTCTCGTTCAGGTGGTCATCCTGTGCGCCGAGGTAGATGTCCACATCGGGGTGTGCCTCGTGCAGGGCCTTGATGCCTTCCGGAGCAGCGATGAGGCCGATGAACTTGATGTGCTTTGCGCCGTGCTTCTTGATCTGGGTGATGGCGTCAATAGCGCTGCCGCCGGTAGCCAGCATCGGGTCGAGCACCAGTACGTCGCGCTCCGCGATGTCCTTCGGCAGCTTGCAGAAATACTCCACGGGCTGCAGGGTCGCCTCGTCGCGGTACAGGCCGATGAAGCCGACCTTAGCGGCGGGCAGCAGGGTCAGCATACCATCCAGCATACCCATGCCGGCGCGGAGGATCGGCACCAGCGCCAGCTTGCGGCCTGCCAGCACCTTGGTCTTTGCCATGGTGATGGGGGTCTCGATCTCGACCTCCTCCATGGGCAGGTCGCGGGTAGCCTCGTAGCACAGCAGGGTGGCGATCTCGCTCACGAGGTCACGGAACTCCTTGGTGCCGGTCTGCTTGTTGCGCAGAATGCTCAGTTTGTGCTGCAGCAGCGGATGCTCAACGATCATAGGGGTCATAATACACTCTCCTTATATTGTGAATAGATATTGGAATACTAAGGTTTACCGATTCTCGATCGCCATCAGCTTTGCGATGCGCTCGTGGCGGCCGCCCTCGAACTCGGTGTTGAGGAAGATGTCCACCAGCTGGCAGGCCAGGCCGGCGCCCACCACACGGCCGCCCAGGCACAGTGCGTTGGCGTCGTTGTGGCGGCGGGTATACTCGCAGCTGAAGCTGTCAGAGCAGCAGCAGGCACGGATGCCCTTGACCTTGTTTGCAGCCATGCTGATGCCCACACCGGTGCCGCAGAACAGCAGCGCCTTGCTGCACTGGCCGCTCACCACGGCGTCGCAGGCAGGCAGTGCCATGTCGGGGTAATCCACGCTGGCGGTGCTGTGGGTGCCGAAGTCGATGTACTCCAACCCCAGCTCGTCCAGATGAGCCTTAACGGCCTCTTTCAGTTCAAATCCGCCGTGGTCGGCGGCAAGTGCGATGGGTTTCGTCATTGGTGTTGATCCTTTCCCTTTGCAGTATCTTCCGGTATTTCGGTACGGGCAGCTTCTGCGGCCAGACGCTCGGCCCGCTCCCGCTCGGCCTGGCTCAGCCGGTGATAATCCGGCAGCAGAGCCTCGGGCAGAACGGCTTCGCCCCGCTGGGCCATCTGCTCTGCCACATAGGCCAGCGCAGCGGCACGGCCATTGCGGAGAGCCGGCGGTACACAGAGCACGCCCGGGACATTGCCATATTTATTATAGCACAGAGCCGCGCCATCACCAACAAAAAACAGAGGCTTTTTGCAATTTTCTACAAACTCGGCCAGGTCGGCCACGGCGCGGGCATCGTCGTCCATCAGACGCTCGTGGGTCTCAAGGTCGAAAGCGCGCTGTACACCTGCGCACGGCGGGCATCCAGCGCGCAGAGCACGGTACCGCAGCCGGTGTGGGCCGCTGCCAGCGCTTCCAGCGTGGACACCGGGGCGCAGAGCGTCTCCCGGGGGAAGGCCAGACCCTTCACCGCCGCCAGCCCGATGCGCAGGCCGGTAAAGCTGCCGGGGCCGGCATTGACGCCGTAGAGGTCGATGTCCTTGCAGCCCATGCCGCAGAGTTTGAGACAGTTGTCGATGAGGGGCATCAGGGTCTCGCTGTGGGTCATGCCCGCATCGAGATAGCACTCGTAGAGCAGGCGGTCATCCTGCAGAAGGGCCACGCCCACGGTCTTGCCCGCCGTATCCACGGCTAAGATGTTCATACTTCCACCCCCTCGATGGTGATGCGGCGGGTGGTGTCGTCCACCCGCTCGATGTTGATGTGGATGGGGTCTTCCAGCGCCAGCAGGTCAGCGAAGTTCTCGCTCCACTCTGCCGCCACCACAGCGCCCTCATCCAGATAGTCGTAGAACCCTGCCGCGCACAAATCGTTCTCCGTGGAGATGCGGTACAAATCAAAGTGCGCGAAAGGCCGCGGCCCGCGGTAATAGTTCACGATGGCGAAGGTCGGGCTGCTGACCGGGTCAGTGCAGCCGAGGCCCCTGGCAATGCCCTCGCAGAAGGCCGTCTTGCCCGCGCCAAGCCCGCCGGTAAAGGCGATGAGCGCCCGGGCGCAAGATGCTGCGCCACCTGCGCCCCCAGCGCCACCGTCTCTCACGGGAGTGGGTGATAAATTCAGACATGGGTATCCCACCTCATATGCGTTTCTATAAAAAAGGGACGGCAGAGTCCTGCCGTCCTGTTCTGCCGTCCCTTAGTATAAACTATTTCCGTCAAAGTGCAACGCTCAGGCCGCGCTTTCAAGCACATCGGCCAGCATATCTTCCGCGGCCTCCGCGCGTTCCTCGGGCGAGAAGTTTTCCGGCACATTCAGCCGGGCGTTCTCGTCACCGTAGAGCACCAGACACGCTGCTGCGGCGTGGGGGCGGCGTCCGCCCTGCTCAGTATACCAGATGATGTCGTTCTCGCCGTAGGTGTCCTTCGCATGGGCCAGCGCCCTGCCGATGGTCTGTCCCATCGCAAGATGGTTGATGGTATCCCAGAGCATACTGCGGGAGTAGACCGTGTAGACGTTGTTCACATAGCCCAGCACAGTCCGCGCGCCGCCCGCCAGCAGCGCTTCGGCCATCGACTCATCCACGCTGTTCGTGACGCCCAGGAACTCACAGGTCTCAGAGTAGATGATGGTATTGCTGAGCTGGCCCGAGCGGTACGCATTGCGGAAGAAATCCGCTGTGACACAGTAAAGGCCGTTGAGCTTGATGATGCGGTGAGCCAGCAGGTCAAAGCCGTAGATGATGTCTTTATACAGCGTGGACGCTTCTGTCAGCAAGATGATGGGCTCGGTCCGGGTGTGCTTCCGGAAAGTACCGTAGCTGTAAGTATAGTAGGCACCGTGGGCGCTCAGGATGCACAAATCGTATTTGTTCATCCGGCGCAGGTCCGACAGGGTCACCGGGTGTTCATCGTCGTGCGCAGGCCCATGCCTTCCCAGAAGCCCTGCATATAGGAATAATACGGAAAGCGGGAGCTGTTCACCGTATTATCGAAGGCATAATAAATAGCGGCACGGCCGATTGCCTCAGGCAGAGCGTTCTCCCGGTACTGCCGGGCCTCCACAGCCTGCCGGACATCGTCGGTCAGGGGCATCTCGGCGGTGCGGGGAGTGCATTGAGCAATGTCCCTCGGGGCGCGCAGGCCGTTGTCTCCGGCGTCAAAGGTCATCTCGTCCAGCTCGTCGGGCAGAGTGAGCAGGATGCCGCCCAGCACGCCGCAGCGGTAGGTAAAGCTGACTATCCCGTTTTCCTCGTCGGTGCGGATGGAGTCCCGGCGCACCAGCCCCTTCCGGGCCAGTTCATCCAGCTCCGCAAGGGCCGAGGTGAGCCGTTCTTCCCGGGACATCTGCTCGTATTCGTCGCTGCCGGTCAGGGCCGTCACAGCGGCGTCTGCCTGCTGCATCTCGGCGGCATCGTCCGTGGTGAGGGCGGACTTTGCCGTATCCTGCACCTCGCCCGCTCCGTCTGCCGCCCATGCGGCGGGAGCCAGCACAGCCGTCAGCACCAGTGCCAGTGCGCAGACCGCGCACAAAATTCGATGGCGTTGTTCCTTCATATAAAAACTGTTCCTCCAAGAACGCCGGGGACCGGCCATTTACCGCCCCGGTACGTTTCATTTTAGAGGGCATATCGGCCTTTGTCAAGCGTTCTGCGCCGATTTTGCAAAGCTGTCACAACCGGCCATCTTGCGCCTCTCTCCCCTGCTGTATAATAAGGTATATTGGGGGATCATGCCCGGCTGTGAGGCGGGGTTTCGAGGAAGCTGTTTTCGTAAGCGGAGTGCAATGCTTAGAAAACGGCTTCCCAAAGATACAGAAAGGTGGTGCTTTTTTGGAAAGCATTCAGCGATATTGGAAACGGACAGACAAGATGTACCTGCTGCTCTGCCTGTTCAGCAGCGCGATGGCGGTACTGGCGCTGTCGTCGTGGGCGGCGAAGCAGGGCAGCGGCTTTGCCGTGGATGAGCTCACCGGCCAGCTCACCGGCATCGGCGACTACCGCCGGGCCGTGGTACAGGCGGGGCAGCGGCCATCGGCATCCTGGTGGCCATCCTTCTGTCCAACATCGACTACCGCAGCCTCGTCAATGTCTGGCCTGTCCATGTGGTGCTCACATGGGGCCTCGTGCTGCCCACGCTGGTCATCCGCAATGTGACCATCGGCCCGCTGACCATCGGCTACAACGCGGGCGACACCGACAACTATTCCTGGTACAAACTGGGCGGCTTCACCTTCCAGCCTACCGAGCTGGCAAAGATAAGCTTCATCCTTACCTTCGCCATGCATCTGAACAATGTCCGCAGCCGCCTCAACGAGCCGAAAGAGCTGGGCAAGCTGCTGCTCCATCTCTTCGTGCCGATCGGCATCATCCACATCCAGGGTGACGACGGTACGGCCATCATCTACGGCATCATCGGCTGCTGTATGCTCTTTGCCGCCGGGCTGAGCTGGAAGTATATCATCGGGGCCTTCGCTGCCCTCGCAGCGGCGGCAGCGGCGGCCTTCGCCTTCTTCAGCGATAAGATCGGCAAGGGATACCAGTGGTACCGCATCCTTGCGGTCATCGACCCCAACAACGAGACGGGCTGGGCGCCCAGCGAGACGATCTGGAAGAACATCATCTACCAGCAGCAGCGGGGCGAGATCGCCATCGGCTCGGGCGGCATCTTCGGCAACGGCTTCTTCGGCGGCCGCTACTACAGCGTTCCCAACGCCCACAATGATTTCATCTTCAGCTGGATCGGCAACGCGGCAGGCTTCGTGGGCTGCTGCGTGGTTCTGGGCGTGCTGCTGGCCATCATCATCAAGACCTTCGCCACCGGAGCATGCAGCGAGGATATGCTGGCTCCTTCATCTGCGCAGGCATCGGCGGCGCGTTCATGGCCCAGATATTCGTCAATGTCGGCATGAACCTCCGCCTCCTGCCGGTCATCGGCGTCACCCTGCCCTTCTACTCGGCGGGCGGCAGCTCGGTGCTCATGCTGTATATCTGCGTGGGGCTGGTGCTGTCGGTGTATATGCACAATACGAAAAAACTGTTTGGTTAAGTCTTTCTCAGAACAGGCGCTGTCGTTCAGCGCCTGTTTTTGTTTTTCGGCCAAATCTCCAAAGTCTTGTAACACGACAGAAGTCGTGATAGAATATTCAGGTATTTTATCTATATTCTTTGACTTTTTCAGGAGGTCCCATGAAGCATCAATCTCTCTCCAAAGTCCTCAAGCGCCTTGCCTGCGTGCTGGCGGCGCTGGTCATCGCACTGGCCGTTGCCGTGTTCGCCCTCTGGCACAACGAGCTGGCCACCCTCTCGTCCCTCAAAAGCTCTCTGACCGCGACGAAGCCCACCGCGACGGTGCAGTCTACCAGCTCAACGTCTCGGGCGGCTACTACTTCGACGATTTTCTGGCCCAGGGCGGCGCATCCACTGACTCTGAGCTCATCTCCTTCATCACCCAGAGCATCACCAAGGGCATCATCCCCATGAACATCAAGACCAGCACCATCGCCTGCTCGGCCTTTACCGCAGACACCCAGAGCGGCGACCGGGTCTTTGGCCGCAACTACGACTTCTCGGCCACCAACACCGCCATCGTCTACACGAACCCCGGTAAGGGTCGTCACGCCTCCTACTCCACCATCGACCTGAGCTTCCTCGGCCTCGACAAGGACAAGGACGTAGAGAGCCTCGGCCAGAAAATCCTGACCCTCGCGGCCCCTATGTGCCGCTGGACGGCGTCAATGACGCCGGTGTGGCCTGCGGCATCTTCATGTCCTATCAGGGCGAGGGCAAAGGCACCCCCACCGACACCCAGACCGACAAGCCCGACCTCCCCGCCGCCGACCTGCTCCGGCTCATCCTCGACTACGCCGACTCGGTGGAGGACGCCGTGGCGCTGGCCCAGCAGTACGACCTTCACGACTCGGCAAGCAGCTGCTTCCACTACATGGTGGCCGACTCCACCGGCCGCAGCGCCGTCCTCGAGTGGGTAGGTGCTGATGCCGACCACGACGCCGACGGCTCACAGCGTCAGCTGAACGTCCTCTGGAACGACACCGACGCCCTCTCCGATTCCTCCGACTGGCAGGTGGTGACCAACTTTATCAAGGCGCCCGGCTACTACGACGGCACTACCGTCGAGATGAAGGGCCTCGACCGCTACGAGCACCTTGCGGCTGCCCTGCGCCAGACCAACGGCGTCGTAGCCGACAAGAGCGCTGCCATGGACCTGCTGGCCTCGGTGGGCCGCCGCACCTGGAACAACGACGACTCCAACACCAACACCATCCACAGCGTGGTCTACGATTTGACCGATCGGTCTGTTCTCTGGGTAGGCAATGAGCACTACGGCGAGGATGGATATACATTTGAGTTTCAGCTTGGGGCGTAAAATGTAATTTTCTTGCGGTAAGCTTGACTTTTTTTGAATTTCGCATATACTGAAAGCGGAAATGCAAAGATTCCATTTGGACTCACCTCTCCTATAAAATAGGCGGGTGAACCGCAGGACGATTATATTACACTTTCCGATAAAGAACAGGAGCTGCGTCCCGAAAGGATGCAGCTCCTGTTCTTTATATTATCTTACTTCAGCACTGCGCCGAGGTTTGCGCTGGTGACCATACGGGCGTAGCGGCTCAGCCAGCCGGTCTTGATGTTGGGCTCGGGAGCGACATACTTTGCCTTGCGCTGGGCCAGCACCTCATCCGAAACTTCCAGCGTGATGCTGGCGTTGGGGATGTCGATGTGGATGGTATCGCCTTCCTCAACAAGGCCAATGGGGCCGCCGGAAGCAGCCTCCGGGCTGACGTGGCCAATGGCAGCGCCGCGGGAAGCGCCGGAGAAGCGGCCATCGGTGATGAGGGCCACGGTCTTATCCAGCTTCATGCCTGCCAGAGCAGAGGTGGGGTTGAGCATCTCACGCATACCGGGACCGCCCTTGGGGCCTTCGTACCGGATGACCACCACGTCGCCCGGGACGATCTTGCCCGCATAGATGGCGGCGATGGCCGTTTCCTCGCTGTTGAAGACGCGGGCCGGGCCGGAGTGCTCCTGCATCTCGGGGCCACGGCGCTGCGCTTGACGACGCAGCCATCGGGGGCGATGTTGCCCCACAAAATCTGCAGACCACCGGTCTGAGAATAGGGATCATCGATGGGACGGATGGCCTTGTCGTTCAGGATGTGAGCGCCTTTGATGTTCTCGCCGAGGGTCTTGCCGGTGACGGTGGGGACATCGAGGTCCAGCAGGCCCTTCTTGGCCAGCTCTGCCTGCACGGCGGGGATGCCGCCGGCGGCGTAGAGGTCGGGCATGTGGGTGGGGCCTGCGGGGGCCAGATGGCAGAGGTTCGGGGTCTTGGCGCTGATCTCATTGAAGAGCTTCAGGTCGATCGGCACACCGGCCTCGTAGGCGATGGCCAGCAGGTGCAGAACCGTATTGGTGGAGCAGCCCAGCGCCATATCGCAGGTCAGCGCATTGCGGATGGAGCGCTCGTTGATGATCTGGCGGGCGGTGATACCCTTCTTCACCATATCCATGACGGCCATACCGGCGTGCTTTGCCAGCAGCAGGCGCTTGGAGTAGACCGCCGGGATGGTGCCGTTGCCGGGCAGTGCAATGCCGATGGCCTCGCACAGGCAGTTCATGCTGTTGTACATGCCGGAGCAGCTGCCGCAGCTGGGGCAGCAGTTGCAGGTGCAGTCTTCCAGCTGCTCGTCGGTGATCATACCGGCCTTATAAGCGCCCACCGCCTCGAACATCTTGGAAAGGCTGACTTCCTCGCCGCCGTAGCTGCCCGCCAGCATCGGGCCGCCGGAGCAGACCACGGCGGGCACATCCATGCGGACAGCGGCCATGACCATGCCGGGAACGATCTTATCGCAGTTAGGCACCAGCACCAGACCGTCCAGCTGATGAGCCATCAGCATGGTCTCCACGCTGTCGCAGATGAGCTCGCGGGAAGCGAGGCAGTACTTCATGCCCACATGGCCCATGGCGATGCCGTCGCAGACGCCGATGGCCGGGATGAGGATGGGCGTACCGCCTGCCATGCGGACGCCTGCCTTGACGGCGTCGGCGATCTTATCCAGATTCATGTGGCCGGGGACGATCTCACTGTAGGCACTCACCACACCGATGAGGGGGCGGTCCAGCTCTTCCGGGGTGTAGCCCAGGGCGTAAAACAGGCTTCGGTTGGGCGCGCTCCGAGCCTTTGGTTACATTGTCACTTCTCATTTTATCCTCCTGATGCAAAAGCGCCGGAACCAGCAGTTTTCTGCTAAAACCGACGCTCTGGGATTCAACCTCTCAGTCTGCTTCGCAGACAGCTCCCTACCGAGGGGAGCCTCTGGCGAAGAGACGAGGCTTTACGATATGCCAAGGCCTCCCTCGTTAGGAAGGTGGCAGCGCGTCAGCGCTGACGGAGAGGTTTTTCTGATTTTCTTACTTCTTCAGCCAGCTCATCATGCTGCGCAGCTCTGCGCCCACCTTCTCGATGGGGTGCTCGGCCTCCATGCGGCGCTGAGCGAGGAAGTGGACCTTGCGGCCACCGTTGGGGCTCATCTCGGTCAGGAACTCGGAAGCGAAGGTGCCGTCCTGGATCTCGGTCAGGACCTTCTTCATCTCCTTGCGGGTCTCAGCGGTGATGAGGCGCTTGCCGGTGCGGTAGTCGCCGTACTCAGCGGTGTTGGAGATGGAGTAACGCATCTTGGAGAAGCCACCCTCGTTGATGAGGTCAACGATGAGCTTCATCTCGTGGCAGGTCTCGAAGTAGGCCATCTCGGGCTCGTAGCCAGCCTCGACCAGAGTGTCGAAACCAGCGTGGATGAGCTCGCAGACGCCGCCGCACAGAACAGCCTGCTCGCCGAACAGGTCGGTCTCGGTCTCCTCCTTGAAGGTGGTCTCGAGGATGCCGGCACGGCCGGCACCGATGCCGGAAGCGTATGCCAGAGCGATGTCCTTAGCCTTGCCGGTGAAGTCCTGCTCGACACAGATCAGAGAGGGGCAGCCCTCGCCCTCGGTGTACAGACGGCGGACGATGTGGCCGGGGCCCTTGGGAGCGATCATGATAACGTCAACATTCTTGGGAGCGGTGATGGTCTTGAAGTGGATGTTGAAGCCGTGTGCGAAAGCCAGAGCCTTGCCCTCGGTCATGTAGGGAGCCACCTGCTTGTTGTAGATGTCAGCGCACAGCTCATCGGGGACCAGCATCATGACGACGTCGCCGGCCTTGGCAGCCTCCTCGACCTCCATGACCTTGAAGTTGGGATGAGTTGCAGCGAACTCAGAAGCCTTTTCCCAGTGAGCAGAACCCTTGCGCAGGCCGACGACGACATTGACGCCGCTCTCGGCGAGGTTCTCGGAATGTGCGTGGCCCTGGCTGCCGAAGCCGATGACAGCGACGGTCTTGCCGTCCAGCACGCCGAGGTTGCAGTCGGAATCGTAGTATTTCTTGATCGCCATGGTAGTTGTTCTCCTTTTGTTTTTTACTTATTTCAGTATAGAATGAATGATAAGCATCGTATATTTTTCGCTCACTGGGGAGCGGAAAAGTAACTTAGCGGCACCGTGTGCCGGGCAGCGGGAACTGCGCCTCTCTTACCTCCTGCGCGGGCTTCTGCATGCTGATGCATCCCGCCGCGCTCGAGGGCGGTGACGCCGGTGCGGCACTGCTCCAGGATCTGATAGTCCGACATGAGCTTCAAGAAGGCGTCGATCTTCTCGGGACGGCCCGTCAGCTCAAAGACCATGCTGTCGGGCGACAGGTCGATGATCTTTGCCTTGTAGATACCGGCGATCTCCCGCAGCTCTGCGCGGTTGGTGACATTTGCCATCACCTTGAGCAGGAGCAGCTCCCGCTCGAGAGCGGTGGACTCGTTGAGTACGAAGACCTGACGGGTGACTTCCAGACGCTCGGTCTGGAGGATGAGCTGCTGGAGCTCCTTTTCGGTACCCGAGACGGAAACGGTGATGCGGCTGACTGTGGGGTCGTTGGTGGCCGAAACGGTCAGGCTGTCGATATTGAAGCCTCTGCGGCAGAATAGGTTGGACACCCGGGCCAGAACGCCGCTCTGGTTGTCCACCAGCAGGCTGATGACCCTGCGCTGATTGGATTCCATGTCGCTGTGTCCTCCTTATTTCATGATGATGTCGTTGATGTCGCCGCCGCCGGGAATCATGGGCAGGACCTTTTCGTCCTTGTCGATCATGCATTCGATCCAGGTGGGGCCTTTCTGCTTCAGAGCGTCGGCGAATGCCTCCTGGAACTGAGCAAGGTTCTCGCAGTGGTAGCCCTTGAGGCCGAAGCCCTCGGCCAGCTTGACGAAGTTGGTCTTGCGGTGGGGGTCGGTCTGGGAGAAGCGCTTGCCATAGAAAGCGGTCTGCCACTGGCGCACCATGCCAAGCACCTGATTGTTGAAGATGACCGTGATGATGGGCAGCTCGTAGCTGACAGCAGTGCAGGCTTCGTTGAGGTTCATGTGGAAGGAGCCGTCGCCGGTAAACATGACCACCCGCTGGTCGCGGCCCAGCGCCATCTGTGCGCCAATGGCTGCGCCGTAGCCGAAGCCCATGGTGCCGAGGCCGCCGCTGGTGATGAAGCCGCGGCTCTTGGCGTGGCGGATGTACTGTGCCGCCCACATCTGGTGCTGGCCCACATCGGTGACGTAGACCGCCTCGGGGCCGCACTGGTTGCAGACCTCGCCGATGACCTGATGGGGCATCAGGCGGGAGGCGTCGTACACCGGGTGGTAATCCTGTGCCTGCCACTCGTGGATCATCTTCATCCAGTCGGGATGCTTCTTATCCTCGATCATCGGGAGCATGGCGTTCAGCACATAGGCGGCGTCACCCACGATGGCAAGGTCAACATCCACGTTCTTGCCCAGCTCGCTGGCGTCGATGTCGATCTGGATGATGGTCGCATTCTTGGCGAAGGTCTTGGGGTTCAGGGCCACGCGGTCGGAGAAGCGGGCACCCACCGCAATAAGGACATCGCAGTCGGCCACCGCCCGGTTCGATGTGTAGCAGCCGTGCATACCCACCATGCCGATGTTCATCGGGTCGCCGTAAGGCACGACGCCTGCGGCCATCAGGGTATAGGTGGCCGGGATCTCAGCCTTTTCAGAAGGTCACGCAGGGCTGGCAGCTGGCCGCCGAGCGGACGCCGCCGCCGAAGTAGACCAGCGGGCGCTGTGCGCCGTTGATGATCTCTGCCGCCCACTTGACCTGCTCTTCGTTGAAGGTGGTCACGGTGCGGATGGGCTCCGGCTTTTTCGGGGTGAACTCACACACCGCAGCGGTGACATCCTTCGGGATGTCCACCAGCACCGGGCCTTTGCGGCCGCTCTGGGCGATGCGGAAAGCCGCACGCATGGTGTCGGCCAGGTCTTCGACCCGGCGCACCGTGAAGTTGTGCTTGGTGATGGGCATCGTGATGCCCTCGATGTAGGCTTCCTGGAAGCCGTCCTTGCCCAGGCCCTCCGTGGCCACGTTGCCGGTGAAAGCCACCATCGGCACAGAGTCCATATAGGCGGTGGCGATGCCGGTGACGAGGTTCGTTGCGCCCGGGCCGCTGGTGGCCAGCACCACGCCGGTGCGGCCCGTTGCACGGGCGTAGCCGTCCGCCGCGTGGGATGCGCCCTGCTCGTGGGCGGTCAGCACATGGGTGATGCGGTCGGCGTTTTTGTACAGCTCGTCGTAGAGGTTCAGCACTGCGCCGCCGGGGTAGCCGAAGAGAGTGTCCACTCCCTGCTCACAGAGCACCTCCACAAAGATTTGAGAACCGTTCAACTGCATGGTGAGTTTCTCCTGTTTCCGTTTCCATTTTCCACTTTATACACTTTTTTCCCAACACTCTCAGGGAGCAGCGCCTGATAAACAAAAGGTCTCTGTCCCCTTATCCAAGAGACAAAGACCTGGAATCAATCCAAAACTCTCTGCGGTACCACTCTCGTTGACGCTTTCCGCGCCCTCTCACGGGCTTCCAACAAAGCCCTGCGCTCTAACGGCCGCCACCGGCTCTGCTTAGCAGACGTCCCATATATCGTCCTTCAGCAGGCTGCTCCGGGAGGATTCCGCGCCGGGCCGCCTGCTGCCTTGCATCGTCCGGCAGCTCTCTGAAAAGCGGGTATCCTGCGTTACTTTTTCCCATCTGTGCATTTGTTGGGTCAATTATACTATAAATCGGGCCGTTGTCAATCGACGATTTGTAACGTGAATCATGGCAAACATGAAGATAATTAAACACCATCTTGCACAGGGCCTTACATCGCTGTATAATTCTGAGTAACCGACTTTACTTAAAGCATAGCCTCTCCCTTTGGGAGAGCCAATTATATAATAGAAAGGGATATTATGAACCTCACAGAATGGAACGCCCGGCTCCACGGGCTGGTCATCTTCCGCGCCCTGCTGGACGATGACGTCATTGCAAAATTTGTTGACCTCACCGACCGGATGGCCGCTGCCCCCCAGAACACGGGAGCCGTGTGCGACGCTGCCGCTTCCTTCGAAGCAGCCCTCTTCGAGCACACCACCAACTTTGGCGAATACCTTTCCGCTGCCGTTCTCGAAGCCGAGACGGTCTGTGTCCGGCAGGCGGCTGTCAGCGAAGTGCCGCCCGTCTTGCAGACTGCACTGGACAATGAGCTGGACTTCCTGCAGCAGCTGTGCAGCCTGACGCTGGACGAGCTTCTGGACGCCGCCGGTGCCGCCGACAAGCTGCCTTTCCTGCCCCGGTGGGAGACGAAAGCCATCGACCTCCACGCCGCCTACGCCCAGCGGATGAGCGAGGTGGGCAAAAAGGGCTACGGAATGTTCGCCAAGCACCACGTCTTCACGGTCGAGAACGGCCAGCTGGTGCCGGTGCGCTACCCCGACCCCCAGCGCCTCGACGAGCTGCCAGGCTACGAGCAGGAGCGGGAGAAGGTCATCGCCAACACCCGCGCCCTGCTGGCCGGGATGCCTGCCAACAATGTCCTGCTCTACGGCGACGCCGGTACCGGCAAGTCCAGCACCGTCAAGGCCATCGCCAACGAGTTCGCCGCCGACGGCCTGCGCCTCGTGGAAGTCAAGAAGAACCAGCTCTATCAGATCCCCGATTTGATGGACAAGCTGGCCGCGAACCCACTGAAGTTCATCCTCTTCATCGACGATTTGAGCTTCACGGCTAACGACGACAACTTTGCGGCCCTGAAAGCCATCCTCGAGGGCAGCGTGGGCGGCAGAGCCCGGAACATCGCCGTTTACGCTACCTCCAACCGCCGCCATCTCATCAAGGAAACCCTCTCCGACCGCACCGGCGACGACATCCATGAGGCCGACACCCGTCAGGAACTGATGAGCCTTTCGGCCCGGTTCGGCCTCACCGTCACCTTCCAGCGGCCTGAGAAAGCCCGCTTCGAGGTCATCCTCACCGAGCTGGCCAAACAGCGCGGCATCGAGATGCCCCACGACGAGCTGCTGACCAAGGCCGAAGCCTTCGCCATCCGTGCCGGAGGCCGCCGCGTCGCCAAGCAGTTCATCGAGCAGTGCGCCGCAGGAGTGCAGAAGTAAATAAAAGGAACGATTCAAATCTTCGAGAGTTCCCTCATGGAATCCTCTGGAGGCATTCTCTTCGGATGCCCCGGACCACAGCACCGGGATCCTGCAAAAAATGCGAGAGCTCATACTGCGCAAAAGCGCGGCCCTTATCCGAGACGAAGATTTTCCCCTCCGCAAAGCTCACGGTGAAACCCCGGAATTCAAATGCAAGGCCGTTGTCCGGTTCATTGATGGTGTCGCCCCAGACGGCCCGCTTCAGGGCCGAACAAAGGCGGTATTCCTCTTCCGTGCGGAGCCAGAGTTCCGGCGTCTGGACACTGTGCTCCAGCAGGAACAGGTTGGTAAAATCCCTTACAAAGCCCGTTTCTTTGGCCTCGATGGGCCGATTCAGCTGCTTCCATTCCCGGATGTCGAAGCGGTAATAAAAGTTTCCTTCCGTCCCTCTCCGGGGACTGACCTCTGTGATAGCGCTCCGGCGGACGGCGCTGCATTTCATGACTTCGCCGTAGTACCGGACGCCCGCCTGTGCGCCGAACACATACTGCGACTGGTAAAGGGCCACATAGCGGATAGGAAAATCACTGTCTTGCAGGCGCTCTGCCGGAATGTAATAAAAGCAGTGCTTCCGGCAAATATCCAGTTGCCGCGGGCTGCGCATAGTACCCACCAGTACATCCCGCACGGCCCAGTCCACTGCTTTCAGCTTCGCTTCCAGTTTCTCCATCTCGCCCGCCCCCTGCTGTGCTTTATTTTATTGTACCGTCTTTTCTGCCGGGAGGCAAGATGCAGATAAAATATACGAGTCCTCTTTGTAAAGAATCCGGATTCAGCTTCCCCGGTAGACATTCCCCCAGAAGCTGAATCTGAGGTGTGCCGCCTTGACGGGTTGCGTTTACTGATTTTTCCGCAGCCCCTTGACGGGGCCTTGAAAAATCAGAACGCAGCCCCAGCCTCGCCTCCCTGTTTCCGCCGCAGGCGGCGGTCGGCTCCGCTGCTGTTCGAGTCCCTAATTCTCCATACTCTAGCATCAGCTGCATTACATAAAAAGAAAAGCCACTAACTTTCGTTAGTGGCTTGCATTTGGTGGAGCATTGTCAGCAGCAGTCGAACCTTTAAGCAGGCATATCGTTGCTGCGGTCAGAGCGCTTTAAACCGAGAAACGGCGGCACTTCGGAACGCTTCAGCCCTTGATCGTGTGCTTTTTTCAGTTGGTATTCGTGCAGGGCAATGCTGTCCAGCAGATCACGCTGATTTTGGGAGGCTGCATAGTAATCGACGCCGAACCGTTTGCAGACTGCGCTGAGTTGGTCAAGCATTTCAATAGCAGTAGGGGACATTCGTTTGACTTCGATATCCATAAAAACTCCTTTTCCTAAAGGCGTGAGGGGGACATTCGTTTGACTTCGATATCCATAAAAACTCCTTTTCCTAAAGGCGTGAGGGCAATAATCGTCCCGTGGCCACAAATTTTCAATTCTTGAAAATGTTGTGCCCTTCCGGGACTGCACTTCTGCAACGCTCCCGCGTTTTGAAGTGTTCTTGTTGGGGCGTGCCTGCCCCAGACCCTGCTGGAAACGAGTACAGCAAACTGGAGGTTATCGTTTGTTTTTCATATTGCTAAAAGTAAGAACAACGCAAACAGCTATAACTACTGCTGCGACGATTAAAAGCATATCGTTATGAAAATACAGACTCAATAACAACAAAACCAAATCTATGATTTGCAAAATTGGTAATAATTTTCTCATCTACTTTTCCTCCTCAAATTCTTATTTGTTGAACTAAGCCGAGTATACCATACTCTCCAATGAAAGAACACCCCCGATATAGTGAAATTTTGCCATTTTCCTGCGTACGTGCGTACACGCTCCGCAGGGATTCTAAGGGGCTTGACCCCTTAGCACACAGACTTTGGCACAAAGTCTAGTGTGTTACACCTTGCCAGAGGTGTACAGGCTCTCCCCGGTACGCACGTATGCAGCGATTGCCCCCAGTGAGCCATATAGGGGGGCGACCAAGTTCGCACAAGGCGAACTTGATCCCGCAAAACAAAGGCAGGATACCACCGTCATAGTGATACCCTGCCTTTGCTCGTTTACTGTTCCGAGTAGTCCTTTCTCAGAACCTCCTGCAAACAAAAAACGTACCCGAACCCTTTTTCATAAAGAATCGGGTTCGAGTACGAACTGTATGGTGGAGAATTAGGGACTCGAACCCCAGACCCCCTGCGTGTGATGCAGGTGCTCTAACCAGCTGAGCTAATCCTCCGAATCGGAACACACTTATTATATCACTGCGCGAGGCCAAATGCAAGCCCAAATTTTCGTTTTTCGAAAAAAGTTTGAGCCGGCAGCGCTTTCCGGTTGCTCTCCGGGGGCAGATGGTGTATACTGGGGTTGGAATTCTTTCGAAAGAGAGGTCTTTTTTATGATAACTGCACGCGGTATCATCACCTTGCTGGTGCTGGCTGTCCTGTTTGCACTGGCGGTGGTGTGGATCTCCCGGCAGGGCGGCTGGAAAGGCGAGGGTTGCGGAGGCAACTGCTCTTCCTGCCACCAGCACTGCGACACCCCGAGAAGAAACACTGAGCACACGAATGCCCCCCTGACCGTCCGGTCAGGGGGCATTTTTGCGTCACAGCTCACCGTAGTGGGCGGCAAAGACCGCAACGGTGCTCAGCAGGTCGTCGTGGGCCTTCTGATAAGTGCTGTAACTGATGTTCAGCTTGTCCATCACCTCTTCCCGCCTCCGCCTTTCCATGTAGCGCAGCTGCAGGATGCTGCCCCGCAGGCCCGGGTCTGCCTCGCGGTAATACTCCTCGGCCAGCTGGATGGCCCGCTTCCAACCCCAGTTGCAGGGGCCGTAGACCCAGTTTTTCTGCCCGTAGCGGCTGAGGGCCTCCTTCGTCTTCTGGCGCTGTTCCTGTGTCATGGCTTCCATCACCTTTTTCCCTCAGCCCGCCGGGCCAAAAAAGCAGCGGTCGCGCTGCTCGACGGTCATCCCCAGCATCTTCGAGAGTTTTTCGGCCTCACTCACCTTGAATTCACTCTCATTTTCCAGCTTGCAGCGGAGAGTGTTGTTGGTGATGCCCAGAACATGGGCCACATGGCCCAGTTTCATGCCCTGGCTGCGGATGCAGTCGCGGATCATCATGGTATCGGTCATAGGCGTTTCTCCTTTCAGTTTTGTGCTCAAAGCGTTTTACACAATCATTGGTTGTATTATATCTTTTGGTTGATTATTTGTCAACATTGTTTGCAAAATAATCCCTAAAAAGTTGATTTATAGTAAATTTTTTGCTATACTGTCCTCAGAACACCGAAAATCGTGCAAACCGCAGAGAAAGCGAGGCCCTATATGTCCGATACCGATCTATCCAGCCGCATCCGGCAGCGCCGGGAGCAGTTGGGCCTGTCGCAGGAAGAGCTGGCCGCCCGGATGGGCTACCGCTCCAAATCCTCCATCACCAAGCTGGAAAGGGCATCAACGACCTGCCCCGGGCCAAGCTCGAGGAACTGGCCGCCGCTCTGGACACCACACCCGCGTGGCTCATGGGCCTCGTGGACCTGCCCTGCCCTCCGCCGGGTTTCGAGCCTCTGCCTGAGATGGTGCGGGTGCCTCTCGTAGGCTCCATCGCCTGCGGCACCCCCATCACTGCTGAGCAGAACATCGAGTGCTACATCGGCGTCCCCGCCGCGTGGCACGCCGACTTCGCCCTCACCTGCCATGGCAACAGCATGGCCCCCACCATCTGTGACGGCGACATTGTCTGCATCCGCCGCCAGCCCGAGGTGGAGCAGGGCGAGATCGCCGCTGTCCGCATCGGCGAGGAAGCCACCCTCAAGCACTTCCACCGCCAGGGCGAGACCGTCATTCTGCTGGCCGACAACACCGCCGTCTGCCCGCCCATGGTATTCGCAGGCACCCCAGCTGGAAGAAATTCAAATCGAGGGCCGTGCCGTGGGCTTCTGCCGTGGCTTATAATAAGGAGGAGTCCCCATGTCTGCACCCGAAGAAATGACCCTCAAGGTCATCGCCCATATCCGCACCGCCTTCCCCACCAAGTTCGGCATCCCGCGCCAGAGCGGGCTGGTGGACAGCCTGCGGGGCGAGGTTATTTTTACCCCCGAATACCGCAATGCCGACGCCGTGCGCGGCCTCGAGGATTTCAGCCACATCTGGCTGGTGTGGCAGTTTTCCGGCGCGGTGCGGGACAACTGGTCCCCTACCGTCCGGCCGCCCCGCCTCGGCGGCAACACCCGGATGGGCGTATTTGCCACCCGCTCCCCCTTCCGGCCCAATCCGCTGGGACTGTCCAGCGTCCAGCTGGAAGCCATCGAGCACCGGCCTGACGTCGGCCCCGTCCTCATCGTGCGGGGCGCCGACCTGATGGACGGCACCCCCATCTACGACATCAAGCCCTACATCCCCTACGCCGACTGCCACCCGGACGCCGCCGGAGGCTTTACAGCACAGACCCAGTTCCACCACCTGACCATGGTCTGCGACGCCGGCCTCTGGGCCAGAGTGCCTGCCGTCCAGCAGGCCGCTCTGCAGGGTGTGCTGGAAAACGACCCCCGCCCCTCCTACCAGCACGACCCGGAGCGGGTCTACGGCATGGAGTTTGGCGGGTTGGAAGTCCACTTCAAAGTGGACGGCGAGGTTCTGACCGTCACCGGCATCGACCGCCGCTGACGCCGGAGGGACTGTTATGGAACTCCGAAATATTAACACCTTCCTTCATATCGCCGAGCTGCACAGCTTTTCCAGCGCTGCGCGGGAGCTGGGCTACTCTCAGTCGGCGGTATCGGCCCAGATCTCCCAGCTGGAAACAGAGCTGGGTACGCCTCTCTTTGACCGGGTGGGCAAGACCGTCCGCCTCACCGACGCGGGCCAGACTTTCCAGAGCTATGCCCGCACCCTTCTCATCACGGCCCAGCAGGCCAAGGCCGCGCTGGTGCCTGCCCGGGCCGTCAGCGGCACCCTGCGGGTGGCACTGGCCGATTCCGTATGCAGCACCTTCCTGCCCGACCTGCTGCAGCAGTTCCACGCCCTCTGCCCACAGGTGGAGCTGGTGCTCCGCACAGCCACCGCCGACGAGATGCTGCGGCTGCTGAGCGCGAACCAGATCGACCTGGCCTACACCCTCGACCAGCCTCTGCTCCTGCCCAGCCTGACGCTGGCCGTCAATGTGCCGGAGCCGGTCTGCTTCGTGGCCCCCGCCGGGCATCCGCTGGCCGACAAGGCCGAAGTGCCGCTGGAAGTTCTGGCTCAACAGGAATTTCTTCTCACAGAGCGGGGCATGAGCTACCGTGACGCCCTCGACCAGCGCCTCGCCGCCCGTGGGCTGTCTATCCATCCCTACATCGAGCTGGGCAGCGCCTCGCTGCTCTGCCAGATGGTGGAGCGCGGGATGGGGCTTTCCTTCCTGCCCGAGTACATCGTCCGTCCTGCCCTCTCCGCCGGGCGTATCGCCCGCCTCAATGTCCCCGACTGCACTGTCACCATGCACCGGCAGCTGTTCTATCACAAGGACAAATGGCTCACGCCCCAGATGAAAGCCTTTATTGAGCTGGTAAATCAATAAGCAAAAGCCCCGCACCACATCGAACGATGCAGTGCGGGGCTTCCTCTTTGTATTTTCGGTTCAGCTCAGCCGGTTCATCCGGACCGCCACATAGGGGTCCGGAAGCTTGAGTTCCTCGGCCAGGTCCTCTTCCGTGTCGTACTTGTCTGCCGCAAGGCCCACGAAAACGCTGCAGCTGTCGAAGCGTCCATCTGGCGAGAGCGCCGTTATCTTTGCCTCGCCGTCGGCGACGGCAGTCACGACACCAGAAGCGTCCACAGTAGCGACGCCGGGATTACTGCTGACCCATGTGATGGGTACATTCACGCCGTCTTCCACAGCGACAGACGCTGTGAGTGCCTCTTTGCTGCCCACCGTGCGGAGCAGCAGGTCGCGCTTATTCAGAGTCACCTTGCCGACATCGCTGTTGACGGTAACGGCGCAGCGCAGCGCCTGACCGTTGGTGGCCAGCGCCGTGACGGTGGTGGTGCCGGGCTTCTGGGCCGTGACAAGGCCCTCCGGATCCACCGTTGCCACCTCGGGGTTGCTGCTCATCCACTGGTAGGCATAGACAAAGGAGCCGCTCGTGTTGATGAGCTGCAGTTTCTGGCTGGGGTGGGCGTTGTTGTACTGGATAACGAGGTTGAGGGTGGTGTGGTCGAGGGCAGGCTTTTTGCTGGCCGCATTGCCGCTCTCCTTGCGGACAGTCACCTTGCAGGCAGCGCACTCGCCCCGGTCAGTGATGGCGGTGATCGTCGCCTCACCGGCGCTGCGGCCGGTGACACGGCCATCGCCGTCCACGGCAGCCACGGTGGGGTTGCTGCTCATCCAGACGATGAAGTAGTAGTCGCTCTGCCCGCCGGTGTAAAGATAGGCTTTGGGGCGGGGGTCGTCTGCCGTGATCTCCAGCTCCATCTCGTTCACTTCCAGCTCAAAGTTCGCAGATGCTCCCAGCAATGCGGGGGCCGCCTGTGCGGCAGGAGCTGCCAGAAGAAGCCCGCTCAGCACAAACGCCGCTGCAAGCCGTGTGATCTTATTCATAGGGTAGCACTTCCCTCCTTTGGATAAGTTTTATCGCAATGTGCTCTGCACAAAATCCCTCTCACTATTTGTTTATTGTACACGCACCCAAAAGAAGGGTCAAGTTCTTCGCCAGAAGTGTCACAATTTCGCGCACCTTTTCGTGAAAGACACTAAAACACCCCCGCCAAATTTATACAAATCGTGCAGACTGTATTTCACCAGACAGCAAAAGAGCCGCCGCACTTTATACAGGTGCGGCGGCTCTCATCGGACGGAATATCTGAAAAAACTTAGTAATTCCTGGCCTTCAGCTCAAAGTAGCTCTGGGGATGTGCGCAGACCGGGCACTTGAGGGGAGCAGACTTGCCGATATAGGTGTAGCCGCAGTTCCGGCAGACCCACACCTGCTGTTCCTCACGGGCAAAGACCTTGCCCTCCTTGAGGTTGGCGGCAAGGGCGCGATAACGTGCCTCGTGCTCCTTTTCGATCTGGCCCACCATCGTGAAGAGAGCGGCCAGCTGGGTGAAGCCCTCCTCCTTGGCCTCAGCTGCCATGCGGGGGTACATATCAGTCCACTCTTCGTTCTCGCCGCTGGCTGCCATGTCGAGGCAGGTCAGGGTGTCGGGGATGGAGCCGCCGCAGAGGGCCTTGAACCACATCTTGGCGTGTTCCTTCTCGTTGCCGGCGGTCTCTTCGAAGATAGCGGCCAGCTGCTCGTAGCCTTCCTTCTTTGCAACACTTGCAAAGTAGGTGTACTTGTTGCGGGCCATGCTCTCGCCTGCAAAAGCTTCCATCAGGTTCTTCTCGGTCTTGGTTCCCTTGAGTTCCATAATCTGTTCTCCTCTCAGATAGTCTGACACTGCCAGTATGGGCTGTGTCCGGTTTGGTTTATTCTACGCGCAGCCCGCTTTGTTCGGTACCGGGTGTGCGATAGGTCTTACTTGTCTCTGAGAGTATTATACCAGAATTTCGGGCAGAAATCAAGAATTATTCCTATTTATTTTGAGAATATTTCCTATTTATTTTTTTAACTATGCTGCTTGAGTGCGCACACGGCGATGCTGAGAGCGCTCCATGCCGCCTGATACATCAACACCGCAGCCACGCTCAGCATCCCCACGCTGCCCGCATAGGTCAGCAGGACGGCGATGGCCACCGAGAACCACACCGACACCAGCTGCACCGTGGTAGCGGTCGTCTCGGCGTTCTGGGCCTGCTCTGCGGCCCGCAGACCGCCGGTCAGGCTGGCAAAGCCGTTGGTGCAAAGGATGCAGCAGCCTTCGGAGCCGGTGTCTTCGGCGGTGGCAGCGCCCAGTGCGGCACACTGCTCCTGGTCCAGCAGGACGACCATGCCCTCGGGCAGATGGTAGGCGTCGGTGATGTGTCGTGCGGTCAGGGTGGGGTCCTGGCAGGACACCAGCAGCTGGATATTCTCTTTTTGCAGCTGTTCCAGACCGCGGGCGGCGTTCCGTCCGCCCACATAGTGGAGCACGAACATGGCGTGCAGACTGCCGGACACGGCCAGATAGAGGATCTGCAGCTCGCCGTTCTTGGAGTGCTTGGCCTCATATTCCTCGTCGGGCAGGGGAACTTCTTCTTTTTCCATGTACGCACGGGTGCCGATGAGGATGCGGTTGTTGTCGCACCATGCAGAGAAACCGAGGCCGCGATGGACTTCCAGGTCCTTGACCGGGTAGAGGATGTCGGTGCGGTCCTCGATGATCTGGCGGAACAGGCCGCTCAAGGTGTTGCAGCACTTGCTCAGGACGCTGGCCGAATAGAGGATGGCCCGGTCGATGCGTCCGCCCTTGAAGATGCGGATGTCCTCGAGCATGGCGCTGTCCGGGGTGAACAGCTCATCGGCGTCAGCCTGAACGGTATCCACACCGCCCAGTTCCTCGATAGCCGCCCAGCCGGGGATCACCGCACCCGAGGCAGCGGCAGTCTGCTGCAGCCGCAGGGATGCAAAACCTGCGATAAGGGTGGAGGACAGAGGCGAACCCATGCAGAGCACAGCGGTCAGCGCCGCAGCGCCGCCGTTGAGGCCGCCGCCAAAGACGCAGAAGACCAGACCGGCCAACACAGCCGCACCCAGCAGGATGTAATTCGTCTTACGGGCGCGGCGCTCACAGGCGCGGGGGCCGAAGCCCTGCTCCACCATCGCGTCGTCCCACTCAGCGGGTCGGCTGAGCAGCACCCAGGGGTCTTTTTCGTCCATGTCCTTGGAGAGGATGCGGATAAGGTCTTTGTCCTTGGCGCGGAACGCACCGCGATGCTCCGGACCAGCCTGCGCCAGTTTGAAGCCGCCCTGGACCGAGGCCAGAAGGACACGGTCGCCCAGCAGTGCAAGGAACAGCCCCAGCGCCGCAATGCCGGACAGAAGGGTGAAGCTGGACGCCTGATAGTTCTGCGCGTTCAGCAGGGCCACAGCGGCCTGCAAAAGCGCAGCGCAGGCTGCCATCGCGGGCATGGTCTCCATGCTGGGGCGTTCGCCCCGCAGTCCCTTCAGGCCGTCCCTCACGACGGGCCAGCCCACAGCCAGCGCCAGCGCCAGGAAGAGCAGATCAGCGGCATAGAAGGCCGCCGGGGCAGTTACGGGGTCAAGGCCGCCCAGCGGACCGACAAGGCCCTCCGCGGCGAGGCCGAAGTGGAGCAGCACCAGTGCAAGGATGCCGCCCAGCGCACAGCGCAATGTAAGGCCGCGCCCATCTGGTGCAGCCGTTCCCCACCTGTTCCGGCGTCTCGGGCGTTTTTCCTCTTCGACAGGCGCTTCCTCGACGGGTGCAGCCTCCGGAGCAGCCGGGGCAGTACCGGCCTCTTCGGCCGGCTGTGCAGGCGCTTCCTCCTTCGGCGGCTCCACCGGAGCCACCTCGTCGCCGTCGTTCAGGAACATGAGCGGCAGGCTCATGCTGTCGTCATTGTCAGGCGGCGTCGCGCGGGCCGGGGCTGCGGGCGCTTTCTCGTCGTCGCCCTTGCCGAAGAACTGCATCGCCGGGGCCGCATGGGGCTTCGACACCTTGTCTTCTGCAAACACCATCTCGGGCATCGGCACGGCAGGCTTCTCCGGCGCTGCATCCGGCTCTTTTCTGCGTCCGGTTTCGCTGCAATGACCGGAACTGCCGGGGTGCTCTTTTCCGGTTTTGCGGGCTTCACCGGCTGGGGAGGCTCTTCCTCCTGCGGCGGAAGCTTTGCACCAAACAGCATGGCTTTGAGCGCCTGCATCTCCCGGTCCTCGTACTGCTCCTGCGGGGTGCGCGGCTCGTACTGGACCGCCTTTTTCCGGGGTGCAGCCTGCTTTTCTGCCGGCTTTTCTCCGGCGGGAGCAGGCGGCTCCGGCGCTTTGACGGGTTCTGCGGGCTTTTGGGGCTTCTCCGGCTCAGGCTGGGGGGCGCTGACCGGCTCGGCAGGCTTCGGCTGCTCGGGCTTCGGCTCTGTGACTTCCTCTTCCAGCGTCAGGATCAGCTCCAGGTCGGAGGGTTCCTCCGGCTCTTCGCCGCCCAGCTGTATCTCGCCGGTACGGCTCTCTTCGGGTGTGCCGCTTTCCTGCTGTCCGCCCTTTTCACGGCGGAGCAGCCGGCCCAGCAGGCTCTTGGGCTTTTCTTCATTCTCATCGTCCCGCCGGGTCATCTCCTCCGGGACCTGGGCTACACTGGTGGTAAAAAAGGTGCGGAATTTTTCTTCGCGGGCGTCGATCTCTTCCTGCGTCATTTCCTTCCGCTCGTCATCCTTTGGCATCCTGATCTTCCCTCCCTTGTTTCGTTCGGCACGGGTCAGCTCAGCCCTGTGCGGCGCGCTGGCTCTGGATCTCATACAGGATGATGCCTGCGGCCACCGAGACATTGAAGCTGTCCACGCCGGTACCCTGTGCGGTCATATCGAGGCTCACAACGCCGTCGCAGAGCTTTTTGACCAGCTGCGACACACCGCTGCCCTCGCTGCCCAGCACCAGCGCAATGGGGCCGGTGAGGTTGTTCTTGCGCAGGTACACGCCGTCCATGTCGGCGCAGTAAACGAAAACACCCTGCTCCTTGAGGCGGCGGATGGTCTCGCCGATGTTGGCCACACGGGCCACGGGCAGACGCTCAGCCGCACCGGCGCTGGACTTGATGACGGTGGGGGTCACGGATGCGCCGCCCCGCTTGGGGATGACGATGCCGTGAGCGCCGCACAGCAGAGCCGAGCGCATAACAGCGCCAGATTGTGGGGTCTTCGATGCCGTCGCTCAGCGAAGGGCGGTTCGCCCTTCTCTTTGGCAGCGGCCAGCAGGTCCTCCACCGTTGCATATTCGATCTCACTGGCAAAGGCAGCCACGCCCTGATGGCTCTCGGTGCCGGTCATAAGGCGCAGCTTGTTGGGGTGTACCCGCTTGACGGTGGCACCGGCTTCCTTCGCCATTGCGGTATAGTAAGCGGCCACAGCCGGGGCCATGCCCTCGGCCAGCAGCACCGTATCCACGCCGGAGCCGCTCTTCAGCAGCTCTGTGACCGGGTTCTTGCCGTAGACGAGGCTCTCGTTCCGGGGCTGGTCGTCGGCCTTTTCGCGGCGGGGACGGCGGGGCATATTGCGTTCTTCCATGAAGTTCTCCTTCCGTTTCTATCGCAGGACGCCAAGGTCCTTCCGGCCCGGCGTCATCGTATCGCTTCAAGCGAGTTTTCAGGGCCGCAGCGCTGCAAAGCAGCATTTTGCGGCAGGCACTGACGCATTTCAGACGTACAGCGCTTATAACTCATCCTGAAGTATAACATAAGCGGCAGGGGTTTGCCATAGAATTGCGCTTTTTCTTCCCGTGAAATTTCTGTGCCGCCCGCCCGGGCAGCTCCTCATGGGAGAAGTGTTGCCTTTTGCGCGCCGGTTATCCGTCTTTTTGCCTGTGGTAAAAGTTTTCCACATTCAGACTGCTTTACCATCCGTATACCCGCCCTGTTTTTTCCACAAGTTGAAAACCCTGTGGAGAAAGTTCAAAACTCAAGCGTTCAAGCCTGTTTTCCGGGTGGAATTCCACACTTTCCACAAGGTTTTCCACAATCTCATCTCGACAGGCTCAGAACCCTTCATACATTTTGTAATTTTCAAGTCAGAATTATGACAAAATTTTGAAGCAGAGTGGCACTTGTTTTGCCTTTTTATCCAACATCATTTTGACGAATGTGGATCCCTGTTGAAAATCGTCTGCTTTGGTGCCTCCGCCGCCGGTCTGGCCGGATGTTGTCGAAGCCTGTATAAAATGTTGCATCCACTTATTTCTCTGTCTTTCGAGCACACTGCTGGCCAAGAAAGCTTCGGTTTGGTTACAAAAACTCTCCGGTGGATTGATTTTACCATCTGTTTGGGGTATACTTAGGGTGCAACTTCGTTAAACCATACACAAAGCGGTGTGTGGGTACGAACAGACCCCGATAATTTTTGGAGGTAATAATAATGTTGGTAAATGCAACCGAAATGCTCATCAAAGCTCGTGACGGCCACTACGGTGTGCCTCAGTTCAACATCAACAACCTGGAGTGGACCAAGGCCGTTCTGACCGCCTGCGAGGAGATGAAGAGTCCTGTCATCCTGGGTGTCTCCGAGGGTGCCGGCAAGTACATGACCGGCTTCAAGACCGTCGCTGCTATGGTCGATGCAATGGTCGATTCCATGGGTATCACCGTCCCGGTCGCTCTGCATCTGGACCACGGCACCTACGAGGGCTGCAAGGCCTGCGTTGAGGCTGGTTTCTCCTCCATCATGTTCGACGGCAGCCACTACTCCATTGAGGAGAACGTGGCAAGAAGACCAAGGAGCTGGTCGCTCTGGCACACTCTAAGGGCATGAGCATCGAGGCCGAGGTCGGCTCCATCGGCGGCGTCGAGGACGGCGTCGTGGGTAATGGCGAGATCGCTGACCCCGCAGAGTGCGCAAAGATCACTGATCTGGGCATCGACTTCCTGGCCGCCGGCATCGGCAACATCCACGGTGTCTACCCCGCCAACTGGAAGGGTCTGGACTTCGAGGCTCTGGACCGCATCCATAAGGCTACCAATAACATTCCTCTGGTCCTGCACGGCGGCACCGGCATCCCCGACGACATGATCGCAAAGGCCATCAGCCTGGGCGTCTCCAAGATCAACATCAACACCGAGTGCCAGCTGGTCTTCGCTGAGGCTACCCGCAAGTATATCGAGGCTGGCAAGGATCAGCAGGGCAAGGGCTTTGACCCCCGCAAGCTGCTGGCTCCCGGCGCAAAGGCCATCGAGGCCAAGTGCAAGGAAAAGATCGAGCTGTTCGGCTGCGCCGGCAAGGGCTAAGCGGAAGCTTCCTTCTTAAAGGATATACCACCCAATAAATCATCGGCCCCGCCGCGTTGGAGTTTTCCACGCAGCGGGGCCGATTTTTGGTTATGTAAATGCTTTCGCACAAAAAAACGCTCCAAGATTTCTCTTAGAGCGTTTTGGTCAAGTCGGCGACTACCTATTTTCACAAGCCGTTTCCAGCTAACTATCTTGGGCACGAGTGAGCTTAACTACTGTGTTCGGAATGGGAACAGGTGGAACCTCACCGTCATCGTCACCGACCATATGACTGGCTCAGTATACCATAAGGTCTACTGTTTGTCCAGTATTTCTTAGAAGGACGTGCCTTCAAAACTGAATAATCACTGCTACTTCTCATTGACTTGAAATACTCAAGCGAATTGTGGTCAAGCCCTCGACCTATTAGTACACGCTTGCTGAATGGATCGCTCCACTTACATCGTGCCTATCAACCTTGTAGTCTTCAAGGGGTCTTACTTGTTTAAAACAATGGGACATCTTATCTTTGGGTCGGCTTCACGCTTAGATGCTTTCAGCGTTTATCCCGTCCACACGTAGCTACCCAGCTATGCTCCTGGCAGAACAACTGGTGCGCCAGAGGTACGTCCGTCCCGGTCCTCTCGTACTAGGGACAGCTCCCATCAAATATCCTGCGCCCACGACAGATAGGGACCGAACTGTCTCACGACGTTCTGAACCCAGCTCGCGTACCGCTTTAATTGGCGAACAGCCAAACCCTTGGGACAGAATACAGCCCCAGGATGCGATGAGCCGACATCGAGGTGCCAAACCTCCCCGTCGATGTGGACTCTTGGGGGAGATCAGCCTGTTATCCCCAGGGTAGCTTTTATCCGTTGAGCGACGGCATTTCCATTCACATACCGCCGGATCACTAACTCCAACTTTCGTTACTGCTCGAACCGTCATTCTCGCAGTTAGGCTCGCTTCTGCGTTTGCACTCTTTGCTTGATTTCCGTTCAAGCTGAGCGAACCTTTGAACGCCTCCGTTACTTTTAGGAGGCGACCGCCCCAGTCAAACTGCCCACCTAACAATGTCCCCGACTCGATTCAGAGCCGCAGGTTAGAATTCCAATATCGCAAGGATGGTATCCCAACGGCCACTCCGCAACCGCCAAAGCGATTGTTTCCCAGTGTCCCATCTATCCTGTGCATGCAACATCGAAACCCAATATTAGGCTACAGTAAAGCTCCATGGGGTCTTTCCGTCTTGTTGCGGGAAACCGGCATCTTCACCGGTACTACAATTTCGCCGGGCGGGCTGTTGAGACAGTGCCCAAATCGTTACGCCATTCGTGCGGGTCAGAACTTACCTGACAAGGAATTTCGCTACCTTAGGACCGTTATAGTTACGGCCGCCGTTCACTGGGGCTTCGATTCAATGCTTGCACATCTCCTCTTAACCTTCCAGCACCGGGCAGGCGTCAGCTCGTATACGTCATCTTTCGATTTAGCACAAACCTGTGTTTTTGTAAACAGTTGCTTGGGCCGATTCTCTGCGGCTCTATTTCTGGAGCACCCCTTCTCCCGAAGTTACGGGGCCAATTTGCCGAGTTCCTTAACAACCCTTCTCCCGTTGGCCTTAGAATACTCATCCCATCTACCTGTGTCGGTTTGCGGTACGGGCACCTCAGAAATACACACAGCTTTTCTCTCCATCTTCCATCCCAGACTTCGGTACTAACTTCCCTCGATCTCTACCGGAACCAACACCCGGCTCTGAGACTTTGAATGTGTCCCTGTGCTTAACTCTTTTGGTGGTGACGGAATCTCTACCGTCTGTGCATCGGCTACGCCTTTCGGCCTCACCTTAGCTCCCGACTAACTTGGAGCGGACGAACCTTCCTCCAAAACCTGAGGCTTTCGGCCATGCAGATTCTCACTGCATTCGCGCTACTCATTCCGGCATTCTCACTTCTATACACTCCACAGCCGCTCACGCTACTGTTTCTCCGCGTATACAACGCTCCCCAATCCATTACTGGATTGCCTAAGCTTCGGTGTCAGGTTTAGCCCCGTTAAATTCTCCGCGCAAAGACGCTCGACCAGTGAGCTATTACGCACTCTTTGAATGAGTGGCTGCTTCTGAGCCAACATCCTGGTTGTCTGCGTATCTTCACATCGTTTTCCACTTAACCTGACTTTGGGACCTTAGCTGTAGATCTGGGCTGTTTCCCTTTGACAATGACATTTATCTGACACTGTCTGACTCCCAAGCATCAATACTCTGGCATTCTGAGTTTGATAAGCTTCGCTAACCTCTCGGCCGCTAGGCTATTCAGTGCTTTACCTCCAGGTATCTAACTTGAGGCTAGTCCTAAAACTATTTCGGGGAGAACCAGCTATCTCCGGGTTCGATTGGAATTTCTCCGCTACCCACAGTTCATCCGCCGCCTTTTCAACGGAGGTCGGTTCGGTCCTCCATGGAATTTTACTTCCACTTCAACCTGACCATGGGTAGGTCACCCGGTTTCGGGCCCATTATATGCAACTTAACGCCCTTTTCAAACTCGCTTTCGCTTCGGCTCCAGACCTTAAGTCCTTAACCTTGCTGCATACAATCGCTCGCCGGACCGTTCTACAAAAAGTACCCTATCACACATTGACGTGCTCTAGGTGCTTGTAGGCACAGGGTTTCAGGTTCTCTTTTCACTCCCCTCCCGGGGTGCTTTTCACCTTTCCTTCACAGTACTATACGCTATCGGTCACTGGGTAGTATTTAGGGTTGGAGGGTGGTCCCCCCATCTTCCGACCAGGTTTCACGTGTCTGGCCGTACTCTGGAATCTGCGCAGCTCTTTCCGTTTTCACCTACGTGGTTCTCACACTCTCTGACCGGCCTTCCCATGCCGTTCGATTAACAATTAAGTCCTAAAAGCGTCCGTACCCCGAAGGTATTTCTACCTTCGGTTTGCCCTCTTCCGCGTTCGCTCGCCACTACTTACGGAATCTCGTTTGATGTCTCTTCCTCGCCCTACTTAGATGTTTCAGTTCAGGCGGTTCCCCCGATGTACCTATTTTGAATTTCAGTACAACGTACTCAGGTATGAACCTGAGTGAGTTTCCTCATTCAGAAATCTCCGGATCAATGCTTATTTGCAGCTCCCGAAGCTTATCGCAGCTTATCACGTCTTTCATCGGCTCCCAGTGCCAAGGCATTCGCCCTGCGCCCTTGTTCGCTTGACCATCAAACTTATCTCTTTCGAGATTCGCTTGTATCCTCTTGATTCTCTCTTGCCAACGAAGATTATGTTACCCTTCCTTTTGAAATTGTAATATTTCTTAAAAAGAACTTACTATAATCTTTGTTTCGCAGTTATTATTCAGTTTTCAAGGTACGTCTTGGTGATGTTTCTCAAAGCCCGGTCTCCCGAAACTTCGATTCTCATCACATGGTGGGCCAAAATGGACTCGAACCATCGACCTCACGATTATCAGTCGTGTGCTCTAGCCAGCTGAGCTATTGGCCCATGTGGTGGAGATTAAGGGAATCGAACCCTTGACCCTGCTTGCAAAGCAGGTGCTCTCAGCTGAGCTAAACCCCCACATCAGGTTTTGAGTAACCCTCTTTTCAGGGCCCTCAAAATCGAACAATATCTAATCAACTTGTATCTATCACCTGTTCCAGGAACAAATCATCTTCGATGTTTTGCTCCTGCCTGACTCCTTAGAAAGGAGGTGATCCAGCCGCAGGTTCTCCTACGGCTACCTTGTTACGACTTCACCCCAATCACCAGTTTTACCTTCGGCGGCGTCCTCCTTGCGGTTAGACTACCGACTTCGGGTCCCCCCGGCTCTCATGGTGTGACGGGCGGTGTGTACAAGGCCCGGGAACGTATTCACCGTGGCATGCTGATCCACGATTACTAGCAATTCCGACTTCGTGCAGGCGAGTTGCAGCCTGCAGTCCGAACTGGGACGTTGTTTCTGAGTTTTGCTCCACCTCGCGGTCTTGCTTCTCTTTGTTTAACGCCATTGTAGTACGTGTGTAGCCCAAGTCATAAAGGGCATGATGATTTGACGTCATCCCCACCTTCCTCCGTTTTGTCAACGGCAGTCTGGCCAGAGTCCTCTTGCGTAGTAACTGACCATAAGGGTTGCGCTCGTTGCGGGACTTAACCCAACATCTCACGACACGAGCTGACGACAACCATGCACCACCTGTCTCCTTGCTCCGAAGAGAAATACTGTTTCCAGCATCGTCAAGGGATGTCAAGACTTGGTAAGGTTCTTCGCGTTGCGTCGAATTAAACCACATACTCCACTGCTTGTGCGGGCCCCCGTCAATTCCTTTGAGTTTCAACCTTGCGGTCGTACTCCCCAGGTGGATTACTTATTGTGTTAACTGCGGCACTGAAGGGGTCAATCCTCCAACACCTAGTAATCATCGTTTACGGTGTGGACTACCAGGGTATCTAATCCTGTTTGCTACCCACACTTTCGAGCCTCAGCGTCAGTTGGTGCCCAGTAGGCCGCCTTCGCCACTGGTGTTCCTCCCGATATCTACGCATTCCACCGCTACACCGGGAATTCCGCCTACCTCTGCACTACTCAAGAAAAACAGTTTTGAAAGCAGTTCATGGGTTGAGCCCATGGATTTCACTTCCAACTTGTTCTCCCGCCTGCGCTCCTTTACACCCAGTAATTCCGGACAACGCTTGTGACCTACGTTTTACCGCGGCTGCTGGCACGTAGTTAGCCGTCACTTCCTTGTTGAGTACCGTCATTATCTTCCTCAACAACAGGAGTTTACAATCCGAAGACCTTCTTCCTCCACGCGGCGTCGCTGCATCAGGGTTTCCCCCATTGTGCAATATTCCCCACTGCTGCCTCCCGTAGGAGTCTGGGCCGTGTCTCAGTCCCAATGTGGCCGTTCAACCTCTCAGTCCGGCTACCGATCGTCGCCTTGGTGGGCCGTTACCTCACCAACTAGCTAATCGGACGCGAGGCCATCTCAAAGCGGATTGCTCCTTTTCCCTCTGCTCGATGCCGAGCCGTGGGCTTATGCGGTATTAGCAGTCGTTTCCAACTGTTGTCCCCCTCTTTGAGGCAGGTTCCTCACGCGTTACTCACCCGTTCGCCACTCGATTTGAAGAGCAAGCTCCTCATCTCTCGTTCGACTTGCATGTGTTAGGCGCGCCGCCAGCGTTCGTCCTGAGCCAGGATCAAACTCTTTATAAATGATATTTATCACTTAAAAAGTGTTAAATCTCTCTTCGCTCAGCACGCAATCGCTTGCGTCCTGTGTGAATTACTTTGTTTGGAATTGTTTAACGTGTTTTTCCAACACGAAAATAGGTTCCGTTACAAGTTTTTCGATATTGTTCAATTTTCAAGGTCCTGTAAGCGCCTCAGCCAAGCGGCTGACGACTTTGTTATTTTATCACAGAAGTGATTTTTGTCAAGCTCTTTTTTCGAAGTTTTCGTTTCTTATCGAACTTGGAGCGTTCTCAGTTTCTCGGCGCTGACCGGAACTTTCAGACGTCTATTGGTTCTTTTCGCTTTACTTCCAGCTGGGACTCAGAAGTCATTCTTTTGTCTCAGCGCTTGGCGCTCAAGTATAATACCATACACCGGGCCACTTTGCAAGCCTTTTTTACATTTTTTTCGCCTTTTTTTGCACTTTGTATACATCAGCCAGTTTTTCGCTCAGTTTCAGGGGATGTTTTGACCTTTCTTCCACCATTTCTGCGCAAAAACAGCCGCCGCACAAAAAGTGCAGCGGCTGTTGCCTTGGGATTCAGTTCTTTTCTTCCTGTTTCATCTCCCGCAGGGTCAGCCAGACCGCTGCTGCCAACATCGGCAGCGCGGCAATCAGGCCAATGGGCATGGGTCCCAGTACATTATAATAGGCATCTGCAGGGGTGACCAGCACCTGCGGCAGTGCTGCAATGGCATTGAACGCTCCATGCGCAATGGCAGGCACCCAGATGCTCTCCGTTTTTTCATAGAGAATATCCAACAGGGTGTTCAGGGCAAAGCAGACCACGCACCACACCACCAGACCCAGCAGGGGTGCGCCCAAGTAATTGGTGCCGTATTCGTAGCCCACCAGCAGCATCAGCGGCCAATGCCAGATGCCCCACACAACGCCGCCCAGCAGGCGGCCATTCAGCAGACCGAACCTCTCCTTCAGGCGGGGCATCATGTAGCCGCGCCAGCCGACCTCCTCGCCCAGCGCGGGGAACATATTGATGGCTGGGGCAAGAAGCACCGCAAACAGCCCGTTTTGCATCAGATAACTGAGGGTGGAGACCCCAGCTGGCTGCGCAGGGTCTGGGCGTCCATCTCGCCGCCGTAGGCGGCTACCAGCCAGCTGCCGGAAAAGTCCAGCCGGGAGGGGAACACCGCAAAATACAGCACCGCGCCCAGCAGGGTGAGCACCGCCGGGCCGAACCATGCCGCCAGCCAGAACCATCGCTTGCCCTGCACCTTCCAGCCGATGCCTGTGGGCTGGCGGAGCCAGACCTTCTGCACCAGCAAAGTCGCCGCCAGCGGGCAGAGCATACATACGACCAACAATGCCTGATAAATTGTAGCATTGCCATCCCGCAGCAGTGCCATGCACCCGCCGATCTGGCACAGCCATGCCAGCCCAAATGCAAACAGGAAGTAAAGGCCGAAGCCCTGTTTTTCTTTTGCCGTCATACAAACTTCACCGCCGTTCCGTAAGCAATGACCTCTGCCGCGCCCTGCATGACGCTGGCCGAAGCGTATCGCATCCCGACAATGGCATCCGCGCCCAGAGCTTCGGCGTCCTTGACCATATGGCCGGTGGCGATCTGCCGGGCCTCGGTGAGCATATCGGCGTAGTCGGTCACCTCGCAGCCCACAAGGGTGCGGAAGCCGGCCATCATGTCGTGGCCAAGGTTGCGGCTCTGCACTGTGCTGCCACGCACCACGCCCAGTGCCTCCAGCTTTTTGCCCGGGATCTCGTTAATAGTTACGATAAGCATCTTCTTCTCCCTTTCCGATCTCTTCGATTCGATCCAGCAGCACCTTCAGGGTGCCCACGATGCAGCCCGCCGGAATGCCGAACATCACCACCAGCAGCGGCAGCGGTGGAGCATCCTGCGGGTCGGTGTAAACCGCCCAGCCCATGGTGGCCATTACAAAGGCCATCAACGCCACAAACAGTGCCGCTCCGATGCAGGCCCCGCGGATGCGCTCTGCTTTGCGGTCCGTACGTTCGATGTTCACAAAGGTCACTCCCTGTTCCTCGCGTGCAGTCAGGCGCGCCAGCGTCTGCTGTACATCCAGTTCTTCAAGGGTGCCGGGTTCCCCATGCAGAAGCTCGCAGAAGCCGATGGCTTCGTCCAAATCCTTGCGGCGGGTGCTGAGACGTTCCAGCTGCTGGGCCATGCCCTCGGCCAGTGTCTTTTGCCCTGCCAGCATTTCGCGGATATCTGCCAGCGGCACATCCAGCTTGCGCAGAAGCTTGATGCGTTGCAGGCGCTCCACATCTGCCTGCGAGTAGCTGCGGTAGCCGTTGCCCGGCTCGCGGCCGGGGGCGATGAGCCCCTCCTCCTCGTAAAAGCGGATGTTCTTTTTGGTGATGCCTACGGCGGCTTCCACTTCGTTGATCTTCATGGTTCCGGCCTCCTTACACGCACATTCTATACCTTCCAGAAAGGGGAAGGTCAAGTGTTTTTGAAAAAACAATTGTGAAAACTCCCCCAGTCTGCTTCGCAGACAGTCCCTCGGAGAGGGGCCTTTTGGATGCGAGACTGAGGGAGTTCTTTTTATCTCAGAAATAGCACTTGATCTGGAACCGATCGGCACTGTCCTGCTTTTTCTCCACCACGATATGCTCATGGTTGAAGTCGAAATGCACCGGTGTGCATAAATCGGTGTTACGGGTCAGGCGCAGCAGCTCCTGTACCCGCTTCTTCCTCCGGCACATAGAACAGATAGCTCACGCCCTCCTTCTTTGCGCGGCCTGTGCGGCCGATGCGGTGGGTGTAATGTTCATTGTCGCCAGGGACATCGTAATTGATGACAGCATCCACGTCTGAGACGTCGATGCCGCGGGCCGCCACATCGGTAGCTACCAGCACATTCAGCTTTCCGTCACGGAAGTTCTGCATGATGCGGTTGCGCTCGTTCTGGGAGAGGTCGCCGTGGAGGCAGTCCACAGAGAAGCCCAGACGGGCCAGCTGGTTCGCCAGAGCCGCCGTATTGAATTTAGTATCGCAGAAGACCATGACCCGTTTGTAGCCCTCCCCGATGATGATCTGGGCTAGGTCGGACAGTTTGTTGCGTCCGGAGGTCTCCAGCATATACTGGGTGATCTTGGGCTGGCTCTCCTCTTTGGGCTGGACAGTGATCTCCTCGGCGTCATTCTGATACATCCAGCCGATGTCCATCACCTCGCGGCTGATGGTGGCCGAGAACATCGAGAGGGACTTGCGGGCCTTCATCAGGCCGATGATATGCTTCACGTCCTTATAGAAGCCCATATTCAGCATCTCGTCGGCCTCGTCGAGGACCACCTGTGTCACATGGTCGAGGTCGATATTGTGGTGCTTGTAGTGGTCCATGAGGCGGCCTGGGGTCGCCACCACGATCTGACAGCCCTCGGCGAGGCGCTTGGCCTGCTTTTCCATATTCGCACCGCCGTAAACGCAGACCACCTGCACTTCCGGCATAAAATAGGTCAGCCCGGTGAGTTCTTCGGCGATCTGCTGGGCCAGCTCACGGGTGGGGGCCAGAATAACGGCCTGCGGGGCTTTGAGGGCCGGGTCGATGTGCTCGGCCACCGGGATGCCGAAAGCGCAGGTCTTGCCAGTGCCGGTAGGGGCCTTGGCGATGACGTCACGCCCTGCCATCATGACCGGGATTGTCTTTTCCTGCACTTCGGTCATTTCCGCAAAGCCCATCCGCTCTACGGCCTTATGGATGGCCTCGCTGCACTGTAATTCGCTGTAAAGCATGGATTCCTCTACTCCGTTCTTTTTCTTTTCTCTTCCGCGCAATGCCCTCTGAAGGCCGCTTTTCGTTATGATATGCCCAGTATACCATGAAAATCGCATTCTGTCAGCAAAAGCGCCGCATCCCGGGTCAAGGATGCGGCGCTTTTGGTTCAGGTCCTATCAGGCAGTCTCTTCGACGCTCTTGGCAGCACGGCCAGACTCAAGCTTCTGCTTGAAACGACCACTGGCCTTGAAGCCGGGGATAGAGGTAGACTCCAGACGGCTGGAGACCTTGGTCTTGGGATTGGTGTAAGCCTTCGGCTTGCGGGGACGCATCTCAAAGCGGCCAAAGCCAGCGATGGTGACCTTTTCGTCGGCACGCAGGCAATCGGCGATCTGGTCAAACAGTGCATCCATCGTGGTCTCGACCTGAGCTTCGGTAAAGCCGGTCTTGCGTGCCACGGTTTCGATCATCTGGGAACGAGTCATGTATCTATATCCTCCTGGAACGTCCAAAAGTAACGTCTTTTGGCAAATTTTGCGTTGTTGAGTATAACAAATGCAGCCCCTCATTACGAGGGGCTGCGCACAAACGGTATATTTTTGCGCACGAAGTAATAGGGTGGGATTATTTTTTATGATACAGCGTTGCAATATCCACCAGCGGGATGTCCTTCATGCTGTGGTCGCTGCGCAGGCAGTTGACCAGAGCGTTGGCGGTATCCACGGCGGTGATGCAGGGATGCTGAGCTCCACGGCCTTGCGGCGCAGGCGAACGGAATCGCGTTTGGGGTCGCGGCCCTTGGCGCTGGTGGAGAAGACATAGTCCACCAGACCGCTCTGCAGCAGGTCCACGATATTCGGCGCTTCACCTGACATATTCCGCACCTCGTTGCAGGGGACCATGTGCTTGTTGAGCCATGCACAGGTGCCGGAGGTGCCGTAGAGCTTATAGCCCATGTTCTTGAGCTTCCAGGCGATGTCCACGAACTCAGGCTTGTCGCTGTCCTTCACGGTGAAGATGCAGCAGGAAGCCGGGCCGGGGGTCTTGAAGGTGTAGCCCGCGCCGATAAGACCCTTGAGCAGAGCGTCGTGGAAGTTGGGGGCAATGCCCAGCACCTCGCCGGTAGACTTCATCTCAGGGCCGAACTGGGTATCGACGCCGTGGAGCTTCTCGAAGCTGAAGACAGGCACCTTGACGGCCACATAGGGGGCGTTGGGGTGCAGACCGGTGCCGTAGCCCATATCGGTGAGCTTCTCGCCGAGGCAGCAGCGGACGGCCAGATCGACCATCGGGACGCCGGTGACCTTGGAGATATACGGCACGGTACGGGAAGAACGGGGGTTGACCTCGATGACGTACACTTTGCCGTTGGAGACCGCATACTGGACGTTGACCAGACCGGTGACGTGGAGCTCACGGGCAAAGCGGCCGGTGTAGTCCACCATCGTGTCGATCTCGGCCTGAGTCAGGTGCTGGGCCGGGTAGACGCAGATGGAGTCGCCGGAGTGGACGCCGGTGCGCTCCACCTGCTCCATGATGCCGGGGATGAGGTAGTTCTCGCCGTCGCAGATGGCGTCCACCTCGCACTCGGTACCCATGATGTACTTATCCAGCAGGACGGGGTGGTCCATATCGACGTGCTCGGTGATGACGCCCATGTACTCGATGACATCGGCCTTCGTGTAAGCCACGATCATGTTCTGACCGCCGAGGACGTAGGAAGGACGCATCAGAACAGGCAGACCGATCTCGTCGGCTGCGGCCAGAGCCTCTTCAGATTGAAGACAGTGCGGCCGGGTGCGCGGGGGATGTTGCAGCGCTCCAGCAGCTCGTCGAAGCGCTCACGGTCTTCGGCCTCGTCGATGGCATCCGCCGGGGTGCCGAGGATGGGCAGACCGATCTCGTCCATATGCTTTGCCAGCTTGATGGCAGTCTGACCGCCAAACTGAACAACGCAGGCGTCGGGCTTCTCGGTCGCGATGATGTTGTCCACGCTCTCGGGGTTCAGCGGGTCGAAATACAGGCGGTCGCCGGTGTCGAAGTCGGTGGAGACCGTCTCGGGGTTGTTGTTGACCAGAATGGCCTCACAGCCGTGCTTCTTGAGGGTCCAGACGCAGTGGACAGAGCAGTAGTCGAACTCGATGCCCTGACCGATGCGGATGGGGCCGGAACCGAAGACGAGGACTTTCTTTTTCCTGGGCTCGCCCTTCTCGGCGGCCTTGGCCTCCTTCTCCGCGATGAACTCGGCGGCTTCGTTGTCGCCGTCGTAGGTGGAGTAGAAGTAAGGGGTGTTGGCCGAAAACTCAGCGGCACAGGTATCGACCATCTTAAAGCCGGCACGGTAGTTCTCCACGGGGAGCTTGTCCACCTTGGCCAGACGCTTGATGGTCTTATCCTGGAAGCCGTACTTCTTGGCTTCCTTATATTGGGCCTCGCTCAGAACGCCCTCGCACTTGGCCAGACCCTTTTCGAGGTCTGCCAGATGCTGCATCTTGTCGAGGAACCACCAGTCGATCTTGGTGATGCGATAAATGGTCTCGTGGTCGATGCCGCGCTTGAGGGCCTCATAGACGCAGAAGACGCGCTCGGCATCCTGCACATGCATGTGGTCCACGATCTCGTCGTCGCTCAGCTCCTCGAAGGGCTTGTGGGTCAGGGTGTCCATGCCCAGCTCGATGGAAGAGACGGCCTTCATCATAGCAGCCTCAAAGCTGTTGCCGATGCTCATGACCTCGCCGGTGGCCATCATCTGGGTACCCAGAGACTTGTCGGCGTAGACGAACTTATCAAAGGGCCACTTCGGATACTTGACCACGATGTAGTCCAGCGCAGGCTCGAAGCAGGCGCAGGTCTTGCCGGTGACGTCGTTGGTGATCTCATCCAGAGTGTAGCCGATGGCGATTTTGGTCGCCACCTTGGCGATGGGGTAACCGGTGGCCTTGGAAGCCAGAGCGGAAGAACGGGACACACGCGGGGTTGACCTCGATGACCGCGTAGTCAAAGCTGTCGGGCTTCAGGGCAAACTGGCAGTTGCAGCCGCCCTCAATGCCCAGCTCGGTGATAATGTCCAGCGCAGCGGTGCGCAGCATCTGGTACTCGTGATCGGTCAGGGTCTGGGAGGGTGCCACGACCACGGAGTCGCCGGTGTGTACGCCGACCGGGTCAACGTTCTCCATGTTACAGATGGTGATGGCGTTGCCCTTGTGGTCGCGCATGACCTCATACTCGATTTCCTTCCAGCCTGCGATGCACTTTTCCACCAGGATCTGATGGATGGGGGAAAGACGGAGGCCGTTGGTGCCGATCTCAATGAGCTTTGCCTTGTTCTCGCAGATGCCGCCGCCGGTGCCGCCCATGGTGAAGGCGGGGCGGACGATGACCGGGTAGCCGATGCGGTCGGCGCAGGCCAGAGCGTCTTCCAGCGTCTCCACGACCTCGGAGGGATGATGGGCTGATGCAGCTTCTCCATCGTCTCCTTGAACAGCTCGCGGTCCTCGGCGCGGTCAATGGTCTCGGGCTTGCAGGCCAGCAGACGGATGCCGGTGCGGTCGAGGTAGCCGGAACGGGCCAGCTCCATGGAGAGGTTCAGGCCCATCTGACCGCCGAGGTTGGGCAGCAGGGAGTCGGGCTTCTCGATGTCCAGGATGCGCTCCACGACCTCCAGGGTCATGGGCTCGATATAAACATGGTCGGCCACGTCGGGGTCGGTCATGATGGTAGCGGGTTGGAGTTGAGCAGAACGGTCTCGATGCCCTCTGCTTTCAGGGCGCGGCACGCCTGGGTACCGGAGTAGTCGAATTCAGCAGCCTGACCGATGATGATGGGGCCGGAGCCGATGACCAGCACTTTTTTGATTCTGGGGTCCTTAGGCATTTCAGCGTGCCTCCTTCTTTGCTGCTTTGACGTTGTTCAGGAAGCGGTCGAACAGGAACTCGGTGTCCTTGGGGCCGCCGTTGGCTTCGGGGTGGAACTGGACGGTGAAGCAGTTCCACTTCTTGTACTTGATGCCCTCGCAGGTTCCGTCGTTGGCGTTCACCTGAGCCACCTCACCCATCTCGGCGGGCAGCTCATCGCCCACGACTGCATAGCCGTGGTTATGGCTCGTGATGAAGGTGCGGCCCGACTCGAAGTCGGTGACGGGCTGATTGGCGCCGCGGTGGCCGTACTTGAGCTTCATGGTCTTGGCACCAGCGGCCAGAGCGGAGAGCTGGTGGCCCAGGCAGATGCCGAAGGTGGGGATATTCAGCTCAAAGATGTGCTTGAGGTTCTCGATGACCTCCACCGGCTCGGCGGGGTCGCCGGGGCCGTTGGAGAGCATGATGCCGTCCGGGTCCAGGGCAGCAACTTCCTCAGCGGTGGCAAAGGCGGGCATGACCGTCACCTTGCAGCCGCGCTTGACGAGGCAGCGGACGATATTCCGCTTGCAGCCGTAGTGCATCAGCACGATGTGGGTCTCACCCTTCTCGTTGTAGACCTCGGGTTCTGCACAGGTGACGCTCTTCACGGCGTCGGTGACGGCGTAAGCGCGGATCTCTTCCAGCAGCTTATCCGTCTCGGCTTTGTTGGCCGGGTCAGCGGGGTCAAAAGTGGTCAGGATGGCACCGTTCATGACGCCGCTCTCCCGGATGATACGGGTCAGGTGGCGGGTGTCCACACCCTCGATGCCGATGGTATTGTTTTTCTTCAGAAAGCTGTCCAGCGTCTCCTCACAGCGCCAGTTGGACGGGGTCTGGCAGGCCTCGCGGACGATATAGCCCTTGGCCCAGATCTTATCCGACTCCATGTCGTCCTTATTCATGCCGTAGTTGCCGATGAGGGGGTAGGTCTGGGTGATGATCTGGCCGTAGTAGCTGGGGTCGGTCAGCGTCTCCTGAAAGCCCACCATGCCGGTGGCAAAGACGACCTCGCCCACGGTGACGCCCTCAGCGCCCACCGACTGGCCGGGAAAGACCATGCCGTTTGCCAAAAGAAGATATGCGTTCATTAGATACTCCTCGCTTCAACACGCCTGCGCGTTTACAGGGTCTGCTTGGCTTCCTGCTTCATCTTGCGGCTGCCCAGATGCACCAGAGGCAGCTTGCCCTCCTTGCAGATGGGGCACTCCTCGGGGGCGTAGTTGGGCAGGTCCAGCTTGAGAGCGCTGGCCACGATGGGGATGGGAGACGGAGCCTCGGGCTTGGTGCGGTCCACCACGCAGGTGATGCCCAGGCAGACGCCGCCGGCCTCTTCGATGACACGCTTGGTCTCCAGAGAGGAGATGCCGGTGGTCACGACGTCCTCAGCGATGAGGCACTTCTCACCCGGATGGATGGCGAAGCGCTTCAGGGTCATCACGTTGTCCACGCGCTCGGTGAAGATAGCGCGCTTGCCGGTCTGGCGGGCCAGCTCGTAGGCGTAGACGATGCCGCCCATGGCAGGTCCGACGATGACGTCCACGTCCATCTCCTTGATCTTATCGGCCACAGCCTTCATGACCTCGGCGCAGCGGTCGGGGTACTGCTGCAGATATGCCATCTGGCAGTATGCGCTGGAATGGCGGCCAGAAGACAGCAGGAAGTGGCCTTCCAGAAATGCGTCACAGCTCTTCAGAATTTCAAGTGCTTCACTCATGATATTTTTCCCTCTCTATGCTCTGTTGTTTTCGTTCATGCGGTATTGTACCACGCATTTTGTCAAAACGCAAATTTATTCATAAATTTTAAGAATTAATGAATATTTGCAAGTCATATACGTTTAATCTCTGTTTTATTCGCTCAGCGTGCGCAGCCGCGGATCTCGTCCAGCGTCTTGACGCCGTGGGCGTCCATCCAGGCCGCCATTTCTTCGGCGATGGTCTCCATGGCGCGGGGGTTGGCGAAGTTTGCTGCACCCACCTGCACCGCCGTGGCACCAGCCATGATGAATTCCAGTGCATCCCTACCGGTGGCGATGCCGCCGAGGCCCACGACCGGAATGTTCACCGCGCCGACGGCCTGCCAGACCATCCGCAGGGCGATGGGGCGCACCGCCGGGCCGGACAGGCCGGCAAAGATGTTGTCGAACACCGGGCGGCGCTTCTCCAAATCGATAGCGCAGGCCTGAAAGGTGTTGGTCAGACTGATGGCGTCCGCACCGGCGGCTTCCACGGCCTTGCACATCTCGGGGATGTTCTCGGCCTGCGGGCTGAGCTTGACCATCAGGGGCTTTTGCAGGCGTCGCGGACCATCCGCACCACCTCACCGGCAGCTTCTGCCTTGACACCGTAGGCCATGCCGCCCACCTTGACGTTGGGGCAGGAGATGTTCAGCTCCACGATGTCCACGCCGCTCTCTCTCAGCATAGCTGCGCCCTCGACGTACTCTTCCTCGCTGTGTCCGCCGAGGTTGGCAATGGCCACCGTGCCGTACTTCTGCTTGAGTTCCAGCATCTCGCCCAGCTCCACATCAATGAAGTGCTGGACACCGGGGTTCTGCAGGCCGATGCTGTTGATGAGGCCCGAGGGCGTCTCCCACAGGCGCTCGCCCTTGTTGCCGTACTGGCCGTGCAGGGTCAGGCCCTTGCCCGAGATGCCGCCGATCTTGCTGAAATCAGCCAGCTCTTCGTATTCCACGCCGTAGCCCACCGTGCCGGAGGCCCCGATGATGGGGCTGTTCATGGTAAAGCCCAGCAGGTTCGTTTTCAAGTCTGCCATCAGAACACCTCCGCTGCATCAAACACAGGGCCATTCTTGCACACGCTCTTGCCCTCGCCGCTCCTGGTCTCGCAGGTGCAGCCGAGGCAGGCACCAATGCCGCAGGCCATCTTCTTTTCCAGACTGACGAAGCAGGGAGTCCCCTTCTCCGCGCAGAGGCGGGCGGCATTCCGCATCATGACCGTGGGGCCGCACACCAGCACCACATCGTAATCCGCCGGGTCATACAGCTGGGTGACGAAACCGTGGAAACCCACCGCGCCGGTGTCGGTGGACACCTTGACGATGCCCGCGATGGAGCGGTACTCTTCCATGCAGTAGGGCTTATCGCGGAAGCCGAAGAAGACGTCCGGCTTGACGCCGCCAGCCGCCAGCTCCCGGGTGAGCTGGTACATGGGGGCGGTGCCGATGCCGCCGCCCACGACGGCGATTTTCTGATACTTGCTCAGGATGTCGGCCACATCAAAGCCGTTGCCCATGGGGCCGGTGAGCTGGAAGCTGTCACCCTTTTTCAGGGCAGTCAGCTTGCGGGTTCCCTCGCCCACGACGGCGTACAGGAACTCGACGGTCTGGGTCTCGGCATCCCACTTGTGGACGCTGATGGGCCGGGACAGGAAGGGAGCTTCATCTGCGCCCCAGGCACGCAGGGTGAAGAACTGTCCGGCGTGGGGGGCATGCTCGCGGTCCGGCCAGAGGGCGGTCAGCAGGCGGATGTCGTCCGCGATGACCTCATGGCGCAGGACAGTGGCCTCACAGCAGGCTGCACGCATGGGCAATGGCCTCCTTCATGTTCACACACTCGTTGTAAGCGGCCTCGTCGAAGGCTACGCCCGGCTGCTTCTTGTAGGCCAGCAGGATGCCGCGGCTGGAGTTGACCACGCCGCCGTTGCCCTTCGACAGATACTGGGCGATGTCCTCGGCCTTGCCGCCCTGTGCGCCGTAGCCGGGGATGAGGAAGAAGCTGTCCTGATACTTTGCACGGATCTCGGTAGCCTCTTCGATGTGAGTGCCGCCGATGACCAGACCGATGGAAGAGTAGCCGTGCTCACCCATGTAGTCCTTGCCGAGGGCGTTCAGCTTATCGCCCACGAGGTCGTAGACGTGGCGGCCATCGGCCAGCTTCTCATACTCGAAATCCTTTGCGCCGCCGTTGGAGGTGCGGCAGAGGACGAACATACCCTTGCCCTGCTTCTCTGCGTAGGGCAGATAGGGGCTGATGGAATCCAGACCCATGTAGGGAGCCAGCGTGACAAAGTCGGCCTCAAAGTCGCCGGTGAAGTGGCCCATGGCGTACATCTCAGCGGTCTTGGCGATGTCGCCGCGCTTGATGTCGGCGATGACCGGCACACCGGCCTCGCGGACAGCCTTCAGTGTCGGCATAGGCCTTCAGACCCTCGAGGCCAAGAGACTCGTAGTAAGCGATCTGCACCTTGTAGCAGCCCGCGACGGCCTTGGTGGCGTCGATGAGCTTCTTGTTGAAGTGGACGATGTTCTCGCCTTTGGAGAGGGTGCTGTCCACGAAATCTGCGGGCAGGTAGCTGAAATCGGTGTCCAGACCCACGCAGACCGGGCCGCGTGCTTCGACTGCTTCGTAAAGCTTATCCATGTTCGTCATTTGGGGTTCCTCCTGTTTGTCTCTCTTTTATATAAATGTATTTGCAGCTTATTCTTCTGCCTGATAGGTCAGCTCGCCGCCCTTGACCGTGGCGCAGACCCTGCCGTAGAGCTGCGCACCGTCGAAGGGGTAGTTTTGGGACTCGGAGTGGAGCTTGTTCTTGTCCACGGTATAGGGGTGTCGAGGTCTACCAGCACAAAGTCGGCGTCATAGCCCGGCTCGAGCTGACCCTTGGCAAGGCCTAGAATTTCCGCCGGGCGGGTGCTCATCAGGTGGCTCAGCAGCTCGAGGGGAAGTCCCTCTTCCTTGCAGAGCTTGGTGTAGCAGACGCCGAAAGCCGTCTCACTGCCCACCATACCGGCCATGCCCTTGAGCTTGTCTTCCTCGGGTGGGGTGCGTGGTCGGTAGCGATGGCGTCCACCACACCGCTGCGGATGGCGTCGATGAGGGCCTGCACATCGTCGGCGGTGCGGATGGGCGGGTTGACGCGGTAGTCGCAGGTGTCATTGGTGAACCAGAGATGGTGGGGCGTCACCTCGCAGGTGACAGGTGCGCCTCGCAGCTTTGCCATCTGGATAGCCTCGATGGCACCCGGGTGGAGACGTGGCACATGTGCAGGCGGGTCTGGTAATACTCGCTCAGCCAGCAGTTCCGCACCGTCTCGATGTCCTCGGCCAGACGGTAGTCCCAGGGGCTGATCTCCATATCCTCGGCGTGGCTCATCACGGTGATGTCCCGCTGGGTGCAGATGGCGAACGCCCGGGCCATGGTGGCGTTATCCTGCACACCGTGGCCGTCCTCGGTGATGAACCTGACCGAAGCGGGCAGGGTCTTGAGGTGGTCGATGGTCTTGCCGTCGAAATCCTCGGTGATGGAGACGGTCTGGTTCACGTCGCACAGGCCCACCTCAGCGGCCTTCTGTTCCACCATCGCGGCCTGTGCTGCCGAAGAGCAGACAGGCTTTGTGTTGGGCATCAGGTTCACGAAGGTGTAGCCGCCTGCAGCTGCGGCGCGGCTTCCCGTTTCAATGTCCTCTTTGTACTCGAAGCCCGGCGTGCGCCAGTGGCAGTGCAGGTCCACGAAAGCGGGCAGCACGGTCAGTCCTCCGGCGTCCAGCACCGTTTCGTTTTCTCCGGCCAGTGCGGCCAGGTCCTGACCGACGGCGGCGATCTTTCCGTCCTTTACATACAGCTCCACAGGCCGGCCCTCGGCGTTGACAGCGTTGATGAGCAGCATAAGATTACCTCCCTGTCTGTGTTCGTCTGGTTTCATCGTCCGGGTGTGTCTGCCCTCAGAAGGGCAAAAAAAAACTTTTCCCAGCAAAGGGAAAAGTCAGCACATCAAAAAAGGAAACACCGGAGCCACAGCAAAACGGCTGCAAACTGATTTTCCAGTTTTGCATCATCTTGGCCTTCATGCTCCCGTCTCCTTTTCTATCCGTTCTTTTTCGATATATTTTAGCATAGAAGCGCAAAATGTGTCAATGCTTTTGACCTCATTTCCATGTGAAAAGGTTTGCATCCGTAAGCCTCGAATTTTAGCTACTCTACCGAAAAGTCCCTCTTTTCCCTCCCCCGCCGCAAGCGCCCCGGTGCAAAAAAATCCTTATTTTTGTTCTTATATCCTACCATTTCACTGTACATTAAAGTTCAGATGTGCTATTATAATGTCTATCAGAGAGGGGGCCGCCATTGCGGGCGGCAAAATGGAGGTTTTCTATTATGGGTCTTTTAGAGGACGCGCGGAACATCCAGCGCAAGGACCCTGCGGCACGTACGGTGCTGGAGGTCATCCTGCTTTACCGGGCTTTCACATTCTGGTCTATCACCGCATTGCCCACTGGCTGTTCGAGCACAAGCACTTCTTCCTTGCCCGCTGGGTCAGCCAGCGGGGCCGATAAGACCGGCATCGAGATCCACCCGGTGCGAAGATCGGCAAGTGCCTGTTCATCGACCACGGCATGGGCATCGTCTTCGGCGAGACGGCGGAGATCGGCGACAACTGCACCATCTACCACGGCGTGACCCTCGGCGGCACCGGCAAGGACACCGGCAAGCGCCACCCCACCCTGGGCAACAATGTCCTTATCGGCGCTGGCACCAGGTGCTGGGTCCGGTGTATATCGGCGACAACGCCCGCATCGGCGCGGGCAGCGTGGTGCTCAAGAACCTGCCCGCCAACTGCACCGCCGTCGGCGTCCCTGCCGAAGTGGTGCGCATCAACAACAAGGCCATCAACCCCGCCGACGACCTCGACCAGCAGGACCTGCCGGACATCATGGCCCAGCGGCTGGTGGATCTGGACCGCCGTATCGGTCAGCTGGAAAAGGCCGCACAGGGCGATATTCCCCCTACGGCCCAGCAGGTGGCCGCACGGCAGCGCAAGCATTAAAAAACGGAAGCTTTCCCTCGGGAGAGCTTCCGTTTTTCTTTTATCGTATCAACTCTTTGACCTTCTCCACCGCTGCTGCTACCAGCTGGCCGATGGGCTGGTCCGGCACACCTACCACGATGTTATCACAGTGGTTGATGGGGATGAGCACCCGCGCTGCACTGCTCTGGCAGACCGCCGCCGCCATGGCCGGGGTGATCTCACCCAGCAGCGAATCAGCGATGACGATGCCGATGGGGCCGACGATGATGTCCGCCCGGCGGCAGTTGACCACCACGGCATTTTCGCCGGTGGCGGCGCGGTGTGCGCCCGCCTTGAGCATAGCCGAAGCCGCGATGCTGTTGGTTCCTACGGCGGTCAGCTCGATGTCCGGGCATCCGGCGGCAAGCGCCGCCGTCAGCTGACGGCCAAGACCGCCGCCCTGCCCGTCAATGACTAAGACGCGCACCCGACTCAAAGTCGATCTCCTCCAGCCGCAGCAGAGCGATGATATAAATTTTCAGGGCTTCCAGCAGCTTGTCGATGGGAGCGGCCTCGTTAGCGCCGTGCATCGGGCCGCCGAACTCGGGCAGCACCATATCGCTGTGCTCCGGGCCAAAGCTGACAGCATAGGGAAGTGGCGGGCGTAAGTGCCGCCGCCCATGGTGAAGGGCGTTGCGTTCTCGCCGGTGACTTCGTTGTATGTGTCGATGCAGGCCTTGATGGCGGGGTGTCAGCCTCGATGTAGAAAGGCTTTGCGCTGCCCACATCCGTCAGCTCTGCGCCGGTGCCGATGGCGGCACGGATCTGCTTTGCGATGGTGTCGCCGTCGGTGCAGGTGGGGTAACGGCTGTCCATGGTCTGGACCATCCGGCCATCCACCATGGACATCTTGCCGCCGATGATGGTCAGCGGGCCGAAGGGTCCGTCGGCGCAGTCGATGCCGAGGCCCACGCCTGCGGTGGAGTCGTGCAGCTTCTTGACGGCTTCCAGATAGGCGCGCTCGGCGTCGTTGCAGAGGCCATTGTCCAGCAGGTAGTTCACCACCAGACCGATGGCGTTGACAGTGCCTTCCGGCATGGCGGCATGGCCGCTCTTGCCCCAGCCGCGGATGCGGACACCGTCGCCTTCCGGCTCGAGGGTGATGTTGGGGGCGTTGCGCAGCTTGGTGATGTCGGTGGCCACGAGAGCGCTGGCGCGGTCAGGCACAGCGTTGGTGGCGACGCCGCCCACAAAGTCCTTGATGACGCCGTTGCAAACGGGGCTGACCAGCTTGCCGTCGAAGTGGCCCTTCTCGCCATTGCAGACCGGGAACTCTGCGTCCGGGGTGAAGCAGAACACAGGGGCCGGGTAGTTGGCGAGGTAGTAGTCCACATCGTGCATGTGGGTCTCTTCGTTGTCCCCGACCATTGCACGGATGGGATAGCGCAGGGAGACGCCCTCCTCTTTGAGGAACTTCAGGGCGTACAGGGTGGCGACCATGGGGCCTTTGTCGTCAGCGACACCGCGGCCGATCATCCACCCGTCGCGGATCTCCATCTTGAAGGGGTCTTCCGTCCAGCCGTTGCCCTCCGGCACCACGTCCACATGGCAGATGGTAGCCAGATACTTCTCGGCATCGGCACCGGCCAGCTCGGCATAGCCGATATGGTTCTCGCAGTTGCGGGTCGCAAGGCCCATGCCTGCGGCCAGCTCCAGCGTCTTGTCCAGCGCGGCACGGGGGCCTGCGCCGTAGGGTGCGCCCTCTTCCGGGGCACCCTCCACGCTGTTGATGGACACCAGCGTGGCAATGTCTTTCAGGATCTGCTCTTTGTTCGCCGCAACAAATGCGTCGATCTTCTGGTTCAAAGCCTCTTGCATCTTTGATTCGTCCTTTCTTTGTCTTTACTCAAGACACGCTGTTGTTATTCTAGCACACTTTGCAATGGAAAACCAGCCTTACACCGCAAACAGACCGCTCAGCGCTCCCAAAAGACCTGCGCTTGCCAGACCCATGATGATCCCAGCCAGCAGCACGCCGCCCATGCAGGCGATGAGCACATCTTTGAACTTCATGTCGAGGATGGACGCAGCCAGCGTACCGGTCCATGCGCCGGTACCCGGCAGCGGGATGCCTACAAAGAGCAGCAGCGCCGCCACGAGGCCGCGCCCGGCCTTGGCTTCCAGCGCACGACCTCCTTTTTCGCCCTTGACGATGCAGAAACGGCAAAAGGGGCCGATGATGGGCTTGTGGTAGCCCCAGATGAGGGCCTTCCGGGCAAACAGATAGATGAACGGTACCGGCAGCATATTGCCCACCACACAGACCAGATAGGTCGGCAGGATGGGCAGCCCCATCCCGATGCCCACCGGGATGGCACCGCGCAGCTCGATGAGGGGCAGCATCGAGATAAAGAATACGATGAGATAGCTTTTGAGCATAGAGCCCTCCTTATAAGTCGATGTCCAGCTCTACCGGGCAGTGGTCGGGCCAAACACCTCGTTGTGTATCTCGGCGGCTTTTATCTTGTCCGCAATGCGGTTCGAGACGATGAAATAGTCGATGCGCCAGCCCGCGTTCTTCTCCCGGGCGTGGAAACGGTAGCTCCACCAGCTGTATTTCACCTCGTCCGGGTGGATGGCGCGGAAGCTGTCGGTGAAGCCCGCCGCCAGCAGCTCGGTCATCTTGGCCCGCTCCTGGTCAGTAAAGCCGGCGCTCATCCGGTTTGTCCTGGCGTTTTTGATGTCGATCTCCTCGTGGGCCACGTTCAGATCGCCGCAGAGGATGACCGGCTTTTTGGCATCCAGCTCCAGCAGGTAGGTGCGGAAGGCATCCTCCCATGTCATCCGGTAGTCCAATCGCTTCAGGCCGTCCTGGCTGTTGGGGGTGTAGCAGTTGACGAGGTAAAACTCCGGGTATTCCAGCGTCAGCACACGGCCCTCGTGGTCGTGCTCTTCAATGCCGATGCCGGTGGTCACGCTCAGCGGCACGGTCTTGCACCAGCAGGCTGTGCCGGAGTAGCCCTTCTTCTCCGCCGAGTATGTATATTCCGTATAGCCCTCGGGGGCGAAGTCGGCCTGCCCGGGCTGCATCTTGGTCTCCTGCACCGAGAACACGTCCGCGTCCAGCGCGGCGAAGCTCGCGGCAAAATCGTGGGTCAGACAGGCGCGCAGCCCGTTCACGTTCCAGCTGATGAGTTTCATGTAACGTCCCTTTCTGTTGTCAGGCCTTATATTTTTCTTTCCAGACGCCGCTGCGGAATCGGGTCACGAAGCAGGTCACGCGGCAGACCCAGTCCACCACCATGGCGATCCAGACGCCGATGGCACCCATGCCCATCCGCACACCGATGATATAGCTGAAGCCCACACGCCAGCAGGCCATGCTGGCGATGGAGACGATCATCGTGAACTTGACGTCGTTGGCGGCGCGCAGAGCGTTGGGCAGCACGAAGGAGAGAGGCCAGAGCAGCATTGCAAAGCCCGCGTGGATGCAGGCCAGAATGATGGAGAGCTCCATCGTCTCGCCCAGCTCGTAAATGCCCACCAGAGGCCGGACAAAAATCAGGATCAATCCATTCAGCACACCCATGACGAGATAGGCCCAGCCCAGCAGCTTCTTTGTATAATAGACGGCCTGCTCGTTATCCCCTGCGCCGATGCAGCGGCCCACGACGGTTATCATGGCAAGGCCGATGGCCTTGCCCGGAATGCAGCCCACACCATCGAGGTTGTTGGCGACGGCGTTGGCGGCGATCTGGACGGTGCCGAAAGTGGAGATCATGCTGACCACGACGATGCGGCCCGCCTCGAACAGACTGTTCTCAAAGGCCGACGGCACGCCGATGCCGAGGATGCGCTTGGCCATACCGGTATCGAGCTTAACGGTCTTCGGCACCGTGAGGGCATGGCCTTTCTGGTAGCAGCGGCCCAGAATGAGCACCGCCGCGATGACACGGGAGACGACACTGGGCCATGCAACGCCATCGACGCCCATTTTCAGGCCGAAGATGCAGACCGCGTTGCCCACGATGTTGATGATGTTCATGAGGACGCTGATCTGCATGGAGATCTTGGAGTTGCCCATGCTGCGGAAGAGGGCCGCGCCCGCGTTGTACAGCGCGAGGAAGGGGTAGCTCAGGGCGGTTATTTTAAGGTAGAGGACGCCGGCGTCCAGAACGTCCGCGTCGATGGAGCCGTAGCAGGCGCTTATCATGGGTCGGGCGAAAAGGATGCAGACCGCAGCCACCACGGTACCCAAGATAGCGCTCAGCAGGATGAGCTGGCCCGCACTGGCATTTGCCTTTTCCTGCTCCTTCGCGCCCAGATACTGGCTCACCACCACCGCCGCCGCCGGTGGCCAGCGCCGCGAACAGCACGATGATGAGGTTGTTTATCATATCCACGAGGCTGACGCCCGAGATGGCCGCCTCGCCGCAGCGGGAGACCATCATGGTGTCGGCCATGCCCACCGTCACGGCCAGGAACTGCTCGATGAGCAGCGGCCCCACCAGCCGCAGCAGGTCTTTCTGGGAAAACAGCGGCGTCCGCCCGTTGGACCAGCCGGCCTTTTCGCCAGCTGACGCATTTTTTAACATCTATATTCTCCTTTGTCGTTTGCAATATCACATCTGTTTTTCATTTCAGCGCAGACTTCTCATTTTACGCTATCATCTTAGCACAGCCTTCTCCGCCGTGCAAGAGCCGGAGAGCAGCTTACGAAAATTTAGAGTGTTCTTGTTTGAAACACCCCGCCGTTTCGTGCTTCGTCAAATTGTCAGTGAATCTCTTCGAGATTTGTGCGTTGTGCCAAAAGTACAGCATTCCGCCCCTTTTTTGAAAGTTTTTTCAAAAAAAGGCTTGTAATTTTTCTGTAATCGTGCTATTGTTGTATCCAACAATGGCAGGCTGTTGGATACATAGCATCCCGTCGCCCTTGTTTTCTTCTTGTTTTACCTTCTTATTATTGCTATTTTCTTCATTTACCTTCTTATCATTTACCCTGCTTGCCCGAAAGGGCAAAAAAGCGATGGCCCACCTGCACTGGGCCATCGCTTTTCTTTTTGTCGTTTATTCTGCGGTCAGCCGGGCAAACGCCTGCCGGACATCGCCGGAGAGTAGAGAGTCCCCAGCGCACACCGGGCCGTCATCGCCCAGCTCCACCGCGCGGGCGACGCCCGCCGGGATGTCCGCCGCTGCCTCAGCCTTTCCGCCCCGGGCGCGGATGTACTCTGCCAGCGTCTCAGCGGGCATGGCGCGGGCGTGTGGGCCGCGACCGTGACGAACCGCTTTGCCAGCGGCAGCAGCAGTGCCAGCATCTCGTCCACATCCTTGTCGGCCATGATGCTGAGCAGGAAGACGAACTTCTGCCCGGGAAGCGGTCCCGGAGGCTCTGGACGGTGGCCCGCATCCCGTGGGCGTTGTGACTGCCGTCAATAGAAAAGCGGGCGAATGCCGCAGCAGCTCGAACCGGCCCGGCCAGCTCACCTGCTCGAGGCCGGTGCGGATGGCGCTGTCGGGGATGTTCCATCCCCTGCCCCGCAGCACACGGAGGGCCGTGATAGCGAGGGCAGCGTTTTCGGCTGATAGCTGCCGATGATGGGCAGACGGACACCGTCCAGCCCGTCGAAATCGAACGTGACGGCGTCGAGGTCGCCGCCCTCCACTTTGAGGCGGGAGAGATCCACCACCGTGAGAGGCGCGTTCTGCTCCCTGGCCACACGGGCGATGACAGCGTCCGCTTTCGGCACACCGCCGTAACTCACCACCGGACTGCCCGGCTTGATGATGCCGGCCTTGGCGGCGGCGATGTCCGCGATGGTAGGGCCGAGTTCTTTTACATGGTCCATGCCCAGCGCCGTGATGACCGCGCACTCGGGCGGGTCGATGACATTAGTTGAGTCCAGCGTACCGCCGAGGCCCACTTCCAGCACCACGATGTCGCATTTTCTTCCGCGAACCAGAGCATCCCCAGGGCCGTGATGATCTCGAACTCGGTAGGGACGTCAGCCATGGCGTCTGCCGCCGGGCGGACTCGCGCCACCAGACGCACCAGCGCGTCGTCGGGTATCTGCTCGCCGTTTACCTGAATGCGCTCGTTGAAGCGGTTGATAAATGGCGAAGTGTACAGGCCCACCCTATACCCCGCCGCCTGCAGGCAGGACGCCAGCATGGCGGCAGTGCTGCCCTTGCCGTTGGTACCCGCCACATGGACGAAGCGGAGCTTCTTGTGGGGGTCGCCCAGCGCCGCCAGCAGAGTGCGGGTGCGGCTGAGGCCCGGCTTGTGGCCGGCCCACTGGACAGCGTGGATGTATTCCAAAGCGGATTCGTAGTTCATAGAAACGCCTCGTTTTATTTGTTTCATTTTTAGGGAAGCGGCTGCGCGCGCTGGTGGCGCGGATTTGGTTCTCTTTTTCGGTCAAATGGCAATGCGCTCCGCGCGGGCCAGAGGTAGGGAGGGGTGTTTCGAATCCCCCCTCCCTACCTCTGGACTCCACTCTCCCCGCAACGAGTTAAGGGCTTCTCGCCCTTAACAATTCCGAAGAAGTGGGCTCCAAGCAAAAATGCTGGAGATTCACGCCATTCGGCGTGAAGATCTCTTAACCGCATTTTAGCTCTCCGCCGTTTTACGGCTTCGCCGAAGATTTCAGGCTTTAGCAAAACTTTACCGTCAGCAGAGGTAACACCAGCTGCGAAGCAGCAAATCGGAGAAGTGAGAAAAATGCGTTTAGCGAAGCGGCTAGCATTTTTCCACTTCGACTTCCCCTTCGGGGTCTGAAAGGGGCGAGCAGCCCCTTTCTCGTGGATCCAGCGCGTCGAAATCGCTGGTGGTTTTCTGGTTCTCTTTTGACATCAAAAGAGAACAATTCCACTTAACGTAAAAGCGCTCTGCCCCGCGCACAGGCGCGAGAACCATTTCTGGTTCTCTTTTGGTGCGCAAAAGAGAACTTAGCTCTGCGCAACAGCGCTCTTACCTTTTCGCCACTGCCATCAGCGCCCGATTCTCGAGCAGAATACGCAGCAGCACCGTATTTACCGCCGTGCACCAGCGCATTCGGGATGCGGGCGATGAGCACTGCCCATGCATAGCCGTAAAGATGTGGAGCGCCAGCGAGTTGATGACCATCGAGCCGACGAAGTGTGCCGCCAGCACACTGCACCACAGCCGGGTGCCGGTGCGCAGATGGGAAAGCTTCTGCCAGCCCAGGCCGCCGACCAGGCCGATAGACGCCGCACCCAGCGTGATGAGCGGATTGATGGCATAGCCAGCCAGCACGCCGCCGATGATGTCGGCCACCATGCCCACGACGAAACCCGCCCACGGTCCAAAGAGGATGCCCGCCAGCAGCACCGGCAGACTGCCCAGATTGAACCGGACAAAGCCAGTGGAGATGCTCAGCACCCGGGAAAAGACGATGCTCATGGCGATGAGCAGGGCCATCGCCGTCAGGGTGCGCACAGAGATCCTGGATTCGTTTTTCATATCAACTGTCCTCCTGTTTTTTCAGGAACTGCGGGGGAGCAGAAAGAAACGCCCTCCCCTGTGACAAACCGCACAAAGGAGGGCGTGAGTTCAACAAACTTCACTTCCGGACGACGCCGTGCAGACGGCCTCGCCCGCACCCAAGTCCATGCAGCAGCGGGATGCAGGCCATGCACCGCGGGTCTCCCTTCGTCCGCAGCACAACTCCCCGTTGATGCGGCACTTGACGCGCATAGCCTTACTCTGTTGATACTGTTATTATATGCTTTTTTTCGCCCTGTTTCAATCACGGGATGCAACAGGTTTGCTAAAACAAAGCCGCAGAATTTATCACATATGCTCAAAGTCTTTCTTTTGGCCCAAACGTGATAAGATGGGCATAATATTGAAAGGGGCTTTCCCGCCCCGGAAAGGATTTTTCACGATGAAATTCAGTGAGATGACCTATACCCGCCCTGACATCGACGCGCTGCTGGCCCGCTGCAAAGAGCTGACCGCAAAGGCAGCTGCCGCTGACAGCGGCGAGGCCCTTGTGGAGGTTTACTACGAGCAGAGCCGCGCCTTCGCCGACTACAACACGGCGGCCAACCTCGCCAACATCCACTACACCTGCGACACCCGCGACGCCTGCTGGAAAGCTGAGCAGGACTTCTTCGACGCCAACGGCCCGGCAGTGTCCAACGCCAGCGTCGAGATCAGCCGCGCCTTCCTCGCCAACCCCCATGTGGACGCCCTGACCGCGGCCTTCGGCTCCACCTGCGTGGCCGGCATGAAGAACGCCGTGCTGGGCATGGACGAGCGCACCGTGGCCCTTCAGCAGGAGTACAACGCCCTCGTCAGCACCTACCAGCAGATCTACGGCGGTGCGCTGGTGGAGTTGGACGGCAAGCAGCTCACCATCCCCCAGCTTGGCCCCTACAAGGAGAGCACCGATGCCGCCACCCGCCGGGCCGCTTATGAGGCCGAGGCCGGTTACTTCGACGCTCACCGCGCCGAGCTGGACGAGCTGTACACCAAGATCGTTAAGAACCTGAACCAGCAGGCTCAGGTGATGGGCTTCCACGACTACAGCGAGCTTTCCTATGTGCGGATGAACCGCATCGGCTACGGCCCTGAGGACATCAAGCGCTTCCGCGACCAGGTGGCCCACGACGTCGTGCCGGAGCTGCAGAAGGTCATCGCTCTCAAGAACAAGCGCACCGGCATCCAGCACCCCACTTTTGCCGACCTGCCGGTGGCTTTCAAGGACGGCAACCCCAAGCCCATCGAGGGCTATGACGCCCGGATGTCCGCCGCCCGCACCATGTACCATGAACTCAGCCCCGAAACGGCAGAGTTCATCGACTTCATGCAGGACAACGAGCTGTTCGACGTCGAGAGCCGCCCCGGCAAGATGTCCGGCGGCTACATGACCAGCCTGCCCTCCTATAAAGCCCCCTTCATCTTCGCCAACTGGAACAATACTTCCGCTGACGTGGATGTTCTGACCCACGAGTGCGGCCACGCCTTCGAGGGCTATGTGGCTGAGCGTGATCCCGAAGTCCCCGCCGATCTGGAATGCCCCGGCATGGAGAGCGCCGAGATCCACTCCATGGCCATGGAGTTCCTCACCGCACCGTGGCACCACCTGCTCTTCGGCAAGGACACCGACAAGTACGCCCTGCTCCACGCCGAAGACAGCTTCCTCTTCCTGGCCTACGGCTGCGCGGTGGATGAGTTCCAGCACATCATGTACCAGAACCCCGATTTGACCCCCGACCAGCGCAACCAGATCTGGCTGGAGCTGGAGCACAAGTACCGCCCCTGGATCGACTTTGACGCTCTGCCCTTCTATGGCCGCGGTGCAGGCTGGCAGCGTCAGCTCCACATCTACGAATGCCCCTTCTACTATATCGACTACTGCCTGTCCACCATGGCCGCTCTGCAGTTCTTCCTGCTGAGCCTCCATGACCAGAAAGATGCATGGGAGCGCTATCTGCGCCTCGTCCGCCGTGCCGGCACGGCCAGCTACACCGAGCTGTGCGAGACCGCCGGCCTGCAGGTGCCGTTCAACGACGGCTCCATCAAGGCCATCGCCCAGCAGATGAGCCAGTGGATCGCAGAGCATCAGGTCTGACTTGAAAATATTGCCGTCTTCTTGTATTATATAGGTATATCATGCCATCTGCGGCAAAAGGAGCGGTACTTATCATGTCAGAAAAGAAAACCAGCGGCATCAAGAATTTCTTTGAAGAGTTCAAAGCCTTCGCCATGCGCGGCAATGTGCTCGACATGGCAGTTGGTGTGGTCGTCGGCTCGGCTTTCACCGCGATCGTCAACTCTCTGGTAAACGACATCATCTCCCCATCATCGGCCTGTTCTTCAACGCCGATTTCTCGGATGTCGTCATCCAGATCGGCGATGTTGGCATCGGCGTCGGTGCTTTCCTCAACGCCATCATCAACTTCCTCATCGTGGCCTTCGTGCTGTTCGTGACCATCAAGGCCATCAATATGCTGCACAAGAAGCCCGTGGAAGAGCCGAAGGAGCCCACCACCAAGAAATGCCCCTACTGCCAGACCGAGATTTCTATCAAGGCTGTCCGCTGCCCCCACTGCACTTCGAAGCTCGAGGGCTTCCCGAAGCAAAGCTGTAATTTTCCTGTTTCCTCCCCGGCGCTGTCCGCTCTTTGACGCCGCCGGGTTTTGCGCCCTTTTTTCGGGGCGCAGAAAAGAAAATCAGAATTTTTCGAAAAAGTATTGCTTTTTCGGGCGAGTCATGGTATTATATCAGAGTCGTCACGACGCAACAGAACATGGACGGTTAGCTCAGCTGGTAGAGGATCTGCTTGACGTGCAGGAGATCACAGGTTCGAGTCCTGTACCGTCCACCATACAGTTCGTACTCGAACCCGATTCTTTACGAAAAAGGGTTCGGGTACGTTTTTGTTTATCGGAAGTTCTGCGGAAGGACTACACAGAGCGTTAAACGAGCAAAGGCAGGGTATCACTATGACGGTGGTATCCTGCCTTTTGCTTTGCGGAATCAAGTTCGCTTTGTGCGAACTTGGTCGTCCCCCTATATGGCGCGTTTGGGGGTAGTCGCTGCGTACGTGCGTACCGGGAGCCTGTACACCTCTGACAAGGTGTAACACACTAGACTTTGTGCCAAAGTCTGTGTGCCAAGGGGCCAAGCCCCTTAGAATCCCTGCGGAGCGTGTACGCACGTACGCAGAAAAATGGCAAAATTTCACTATATCGGGTGTTCTTTCATTGGAGAGTATGGTATACTCGGCTTAGTTCAACAAATAAGAATTTGGCGAGGTGATTTACATGAAAAAGAGCACATCAAGAATCGTCGGTTTGGTAATGCTGATTATAGCTGTTGCATTTATAATGTTTGCGGTGAACCATCCAGAAATGAGTTTTCCTTGGAACAATACCATTACTTGGTTACTGTATGGTTTGTATGTTCTTGTGACAGTCGTGCTACTTATTGCACCTAAGATGAAGAAGTAAACAATTCCAGTTTGCTGTACTCGTTCCTAGCAGGGTTTGGGGCAGGCACGCCCCAACAAGAAGCTGTCCCAAAGGGGCAAGAATTTTCAAGAATTGAAAATTTGTGGCCACGGGACGATTCTTGCTCTCACCTTTTTCGCTGCGTTTCGCAATTTTCACATTTCAATCTGCTCGCAGATTGTTGACAAGCTGCGCTTGACCCGATACTATAAAGGCAAGTCGAATACGCGCCAAGGAGGTGCAACCATGACCGCCGTAATCTACGCCCGCTATTCATCCGACAGCCAGCGTGAAGCGTCCATTGAGGGACAGCTGCGCGACTGCAAGGACTACGCCGAGAAGAACGGCATCACCGTGGTCGGCACCTACATTGACCGTGCCTACTCTGCCAAAACGGATGACCGCCCGGACTTCCAGCGGATGATAAAGGACAGCGCGAAGAAAATCTTCGATGTGGTTCTGGTCTGGAAGCTGGACCGCTTTGCACGGAATCGGTTCGATGCCGTGAACTACAAGTACCAGCTGGAAAAGAACGGTGTCCATCTGGTGTCCGCTATGGAACCCATCTCGCAAGGGCCTGAAGGCATTATGGTGGAGAGTATGCTGATTGGCATGGCGGAATACTATTCCGCCGAACTCGCCCTGAAAGTAGCGCGCGGTGAGCGCGAAAATGCACTCCAGTGCAAGTACAACGGCGGGATCGTTCCGCTGGGCTTCACCATTGGCAAGGAGGACAGGCTGTACCATATCGACCCGGAGACGGCTCCCATCGTGCAGGAGATCTTCACCCGGTACGCCAACGGCGAGCCTGCCGAGAAAATCGCAGCATCCCTGAATGAGCGAGGGCTGCGCACCCGCACCGGGAAGCCGTTCGTGAAGAACAGCTTCTTCCAGATTTTCCGGAACCGCCGTTACATAGGTGAATACCGATATAAGGACATCGTGACACCGGGCGGCATTCCCGCCATCGTGGATGAGGACTTGTTCAACCGGGTGCAGCAGCGTTTTGAGCAGAACAAGATCGCCCACGGTCGCCCTGCAAAAGAGGATGTGAGCTATCTGCTGACCACCAAGCTGTTCTGTGGCAAGTGCGGCACCCTGATGGGTGGCGAAAGCGGCACCAGCCACATGGGAAACACCTACTATTACTACAAGTGCGGCAACGCCAAACGCCACGGCAAGGCGCACTGCGACCTGAAAGCCATCCGCAAGGAGCCTCTGGAGCGGTTCGTGGTGGACACTGCCATTAAGGTGATTTTCAGCGATGAAATCATCGAACAGCTGATAGATTTGGTCATGGAAGCCCAGCAGAAGGAGAACACCCGGCTGCCTGTCCTGAAAGACCAGCTCAGGGACACAGAGAAGCGGCTGGCAAACCTTCTGGAAGCCATTGAACAGGGCATCCTGACCCCGACCACCAAGCAGCGGTTGGACGAACTGGAAGCCCGGAAGGAAGCCCTGAACACCAGCATTCTGGAAGAAGAGCTGAAAAGCCAGTCCTGACCCGCGAATGGATGCGGTTCTGGTTTGAAAAATTCCGCAAGGGTGACATGAGGGACATGGAACACCAGCGGCAGATCATTGATACCTTTGTCAACTCGGTCTACGTTTTTGACGACCGGGTCGTGCTCAATTTCAACTTCACGGACGATTCCAAAACCATCTCCCGTGAAGAGGTGTTGGGTTCGAGTGCTGTGGACAATGCTCCACCAAACGAAAGCCTCTAACGAAAGTTAGGGGCTTTTTTCTTGTGTCTGCCACTGTCTCACGTCAGAGCAGGACGGTACAGGACTCGAACAGGGCGGCGGCACGAAGTGCCGTAAGCAACAGCCCAGTGGGCTGTTGCTTAGCCCGCGGTTCCCAACGGCTAGGAATGTCTACCAAGAAAGCTCCGCCTGCCGGAGCACCGTTTGTACTGCCTCAGTTGGGCGATACAGGACAGGAACAATGTAAGTCAGAGCCATTCGTAAAAAACAAAGGCAGGGTATCATCGTGGCGATGGTATCCTGCCTTTTTCGCATCTGGGATGGTCTTTCGGTTAATGGTATGGTATACTCGGCTCAACAAATCGGAATTTGTGGAGGTAAGTATGATAGTACCTGTAGATGAAACAAATCTTCTTCAAGCCGCAACCATCCATTCCATATCCTGGAAGGAATCGCATCGTGCATTTTGTACTCCTGATTTCATAGAAACACACACGCCAGATCGGCAGCGGGAGTATTTGAGAAACAAGATGAACAACGGAACAAAGCTCTATATGCTTGTAGAAGAAAAAACAATAGGGGTTGTTTCTGTAACAAAGGGTTTAATAGAGGATCTTTATATTCTTCCAGATATGCAAAACATGGGTTATGGAACGAAATTGTTACTATACGCAGTAGGCCAATGTACGGATACCTCTACGCTGTGGATTCTTGAGAATAATGTAAATGCTGAGAGACTCTATCGTCGAATAGGCTTTAAAGAGACAGGGAGAAAGAACGCAATAACAAATAAACTTGATGAGATTGAGTTCGCATTGACATAAATTCCCGTTTATCGCGCTCTTCCGCAGCAGGGTGGCCTCCTATCCAAACCTCCAATTTTCCGCACCAAAGGGGCAAAATCTTGGCCAGTATTGCCGTTGCGCCGCAGGGATTTTTGGATTATACTGTTGACTTGTATTTTATTTTGTATTTTCCTGTTCAGTCGAGCCAAAGGAGGCATCCTTACGAACTATCTGTTTCAATTTGCGCGTATTCTGGCGTTCTGCTTTTTGGGCGAGATCTGCCACGCAGTGCTCCCGCTCCCCATCCCGGCCAGCATCTACGGCCTGCTGCTACTCTTGGCCGCGCTCCGCTTCGGCATCGTGAAGCTCGAGCAGGTCAAGGAAGTGGGCCTGTTCCTCACCGGCATCTTCCCGCTGCTGTTTGTGCCTGCCGCCGCGGGTGTCATGGAGCTGTGGGCAGAGATGGGCGAGATGCTGCTGCCCATCGTCATCGCCATCATCCCGGTGACGGTGCTGGTCCTCGTGAGTGCAGGCCGCACCACCCAGGCCCTCACCAGCCGCCGCGCTGCAAGGAAGGAGGCCGAACATGACTGAGCTTTTACAGGGCTTCCTCTCCGGGTCCGCCGCGTGGGGCGTGCTGCTGACGCTGGCCGCTTTCGCGCTGGGTGCTCTCATCAACAAAACCACCGGCAAGGCCATCTTCAACCCGCTGCTGCTGGGCAGCATCTTCGTCATCATCCTGCTGAGTGTGCTGAACATCTCCTACGCCGACTACAAGGCCAGTGCCGCCCCGGTGAACTATCTGCTGCTGCCGGCCACCATCAGCCTCGCTATCCCGCTCTATGAAAAATGGGACCTGCTGAAAGAGAACGCCGCCGCCATCATCGCGGGCATCTCAGTGGGTACGCTGGTGAGCCTGGGCAGCGCTTTGGCTCTGGCCCTCGCACTGGACCTCACTCGGGAGCAGTACGCCACCCTCCTGCCGAAGTCCGTCACCACGGCCATCAGCATGGACGTCGCCGCTGAGCTGGGCGGCATCGCGGCCCTGACGGGTGCCATCGTCATCCTCACCGGCATCGCAGGCAACCTGCTGGCCGAGGTGGTCTGCAAGATCTTTCACATCACTGACCCCATCGCAAAGGGCGTCGGCATCGGCACCTCGGCCCATGCCGTAGGCACCAGCAAAGCTCTGCAGATGGGTGAGGTCGAAGGTGCCATGAGCGGCCTGTCCATCGCCGTGGCCGGCGTCCTCACCGCCGTGCTCTGTCCCTTCTTCGTCGGCTTCATTCAGTAAAGATAGACAAAAAATCGCCCTCTGTACCGGCACAATGCCAATACAGAGGGCAATATTTTGCTTTTTAAGACCCGGCTTCTTTCCGCTCGGCTTTCTGGCGTTCCACCTCGGCGATGACCTCGGCGGCCTTTTCGTCGATGGTCCCCGGCTCTGCAGCCGGAGGGGCCAGACGGTAGCCCTGCAGCAGGTCTACACCCATCTCGAGCACCTTGCGCAGCTCCGACAGCGTTTCCACGCCCTCAGCCAGCACCTGCACACCGCGCGGGTGGGCGTAATCAATGAGCGTCATGAGGAACTGCTGTTTGTCGGCATCGGTATCAATGCCCCGGATGATGGCGATGTCCACCTTGACATACTTGGGCGCGATCGTCAGCAGGCTGTTGCCATTGCTGTAGCCGCTGCCGTAGTCATCCAGCGCAAAGACGCCGGACGAACCGGGGACATTCCGCTTCCGTTCCAGCTCTCGCTCGTTCATCTCTTCCTCTTCGGTGATCTCCACCACCAGCTTCGGAAGGATGGCACTGTGGGCCTTGCAGTAGCTCGCCCAGTCCTCATCGCTCAGGCTGACACTGGCGATGCTGTTGACGAAGATGAGAGCGTCGGCGTCCAGTTTACCGGCAGCCTCCAGCTCCTCGTAGCACTCGCAGGCCCGGAAGAAAGTCAGCTTCTCAATATCATACAACCGGCCCATCTCGCTGGCCAGCTGCATTACCGTGAGCGGCGAACGCAGGGTCGGCAGCTGAGGCCGCATCAGGGCCTCGTAGGCCACCACATGGCCGTCGTGAGCCGAGACGATGGGCTGGAAGTGGTAGTCCACCCGCCGCTCCCGGATGAGCTTTTCAAAGTCGCTGCGCTGCTCCATCGCATAGACACCGGCGCGGTAGTGCTCCATGTCGAACTCCCGTACCTCGCCCTTGGTCGAGTGCTTGACTTCATACATTGCAAAGTCCGCATACTTCTTGAGGGTGTCGAGGTCCACTGCATTCTCCGGATACCATGCCACGCCGCCGGACATCCGGATGCACAGTCTCTTGCCGTCCGGCAGAGTAGCACTGTTCTGGGCAAAGTTCTCTTCCAGCTTTTTGATGTCCGCCCGCAGGGCCTCCCGCGTCTCATAGCCGTAGAACAACAGCAGGAACTCGTCGCCGGAAAGGCGGGCCACCACAGTGCCGCTGGGCGAGCCCTGCTGTAAGCTGTGGGCCGTCTGCCGCAGATAAACGTCACCCCAGTCGTGGCCATACGTGTCGTTGATGGTCTTGAGGTTGTCGAGGTCGGTCATCATCAGGGCCGCGTGACGGAGAGTATCGGGCTTCTCGAACAGCTCCCCGCAGACCCGGAAGAAGGCCTGACGGCTGTACAGCCCGGTTAGGGCGTCGTAATCGCGCTCGTGCTCGATGCGGCTGCGCTCGGCCACCGCCGCCTTGTAGTTGTCGGTGCTCAGGGTCACGATGGCTTCCGCCAGCTGATCCAGCTCCCGGATGCCGGTACGGGAAAATTCCGGCACGGCCTTGCGCTGTTCCTGTGCGTCCACCAGCTCTTTCGAGAGCTGGGCAACGGGCTGTGCCAGACCATAGCTGACGAAGAAGGCGCAGGCCAGACCGATGCCCAGTGTCAGCAGTACGGCAAGGCCCAGCAGCTTCGTCACCGACTGGGAGAAGCTGAACAGATTGTTCTCACCCACCACGCCGACGAGCAGCCACCGCTCACCCGAGAAGGGGGCGTTGCGGCTGTACAGGCTGATCTGCCGGATGCTGGCGATCTGCGGCTTACCGTCCATCATGTAATACCAGCAGTTGTTGCTGCGCTGGAGCGTCAGTTCCCATTTCGCATTCCGCAGCGGTACGCTCTGCTCGCCGGTGTTGGAGGTGACATGAAGAGCCAGCACCTCGCCCCGCAGGTCGGAGGTGGTGGAGGCCAGCAGATAGCTGCCGTGATGGTCGTTCTGCAGCTCGTCCCACGGGAGTTTGGTGTCCATGTAGCTTTCCAGAAGCTCGACGCCCAGAACGCCGTAGACTGTGCCGTCGTCCAGGATAAGGGGCTGCGCGTAGGCGATGGCCTCGTGGTCGTCGCCCAGCAGCTTATACGGCAGAGTCGTCCAGCGGCCATAGTTTGCCGCCCCCATACGCTCGTCGTCTTCGTAGGCATTCTGGAAGGGACGGACATAAAACACATCCTGCTCTCCGTCCAGATACTGCAGTGCAGGCGACCACGCCTTATCCGTAGTGATGTCAAAGGTCTGCACCAGCTCCGACGGAGCGCACTCAAGCAAAATATCCGAGTTTACCACAGAGGGGACTGCATCCGGGTCGAGGTCGCGCAGGTAAACGCAGGGCAGGCGGTCTCCGGAGGTGCGGTCCGTGAAGTCGTGGGTATTCAGGATGAGGAAGATGCCCGAAATGCGCTTGAGCGCAGCGTCTCAAGCATCCTGGGGCTGCAGCCTGCAGCAGCGGCAGGCTGTCGCTGCTGCTGGAATCCAGCGTCTTGAGGGAAAGCGTTTCGTCGTCCAGCATCTGCTGGGTGGTCTCATTGATGTAGGTCGAAAGATCCGTCAGTTCCTGTGCCTGCTGGAGCTGGTCCTGAATGTAGCCTGCACGGTTCTCCACCTGCTTGTCCAGGATGTCCACCGCGTTCTCATCCAGTTGGAGGGTAACGCCGCTGATCGCAGTGGCCGAAGCCATCAGCGTGACCACGATGGCCAGCATGACCATCAGCGCCGAGAAGATGGTGACGAAAATCGTATGCTCTCTTCCCTTCGCTTCATCCCGCATCAGCAGTTTCATGCTTTTCCCCTCCTTCCGCTCATTTTTGTAAGACGCTTCAGCCTTCGTACTGACTCAGTGCGTCACAGAGGCTCTGGTACCATGCCTCAAAATACTCATCCGTCAGGAATTCCGCCTCGGCCTCTTCCGCACTCTCGCCTGCTGCGAGACGCTCTTCCACGTGGCGCGGCCTGCCGTGGCAAGGTCGATCATGCTGTAGCCCAGCTTGCTGCGGGCGTCGGTGCCGCCCTCAAAGGCTTTGGTCGTGTACATTTCATTGGTATTCACAGCCTCCACGGCCTCCGTCAGGACATTTTCCATGTTGCCGGTCAGGGCGAGGCCGCTGCTGTGGATAGCATCCATATCGTTGGCGGCATGGGTCACGGGCAGATAGCCGGAACCCACTGCAAATGCGATGTTGTTTTCCGGTTGGGTGAACCACTTGAGGAAAACCACGCTGGCTTCCACCTCGGCATCGGTGGTCTTTGCCACAGCCATACCGGCACCCTGCTGGACAGCGACTTTTGCCGCCTTCAAAGTGCGGCGTGGGCAGGACTTTCAGCTCGATGTCGTGGCTCTCGGTGTCGCTCAGCATCACCTGCGTCGGGAAGTAGGTCGCGCTGGAGTTGGAGCCGATGTAGGCCAGAATGCTGCCGATTTTAATATCGTCGCTGCGGAAGCGCCGCTGGCGGCGGCCCAGCCCTTGATGTAGGGAACATAGTAGTTATCCCACAGCTTGCGGGCCACGTCCTCGCTCAGGCCCATGGTCATCTTGCCGTCCTTGACGTCAAAAATGGTATCACCCAGCTCTTTTGCGCCGATGAGCATATAGTTTGCTATCGCGTCGCGGCCAAACAGGGCTTTGCCGTCGTTGGGCGTATCGGTCTGGGCATCCGTCCAGTTGTAGTAGGCTTCGGCGGTCTTGACCAGACCCTCCACCGTCTCAAGGTCGGAATACTGTGCGCCGGTGGCGGCAGCGAAGGGCTTCCAGTCGGTATCGTTCAGGAACAGAAGCTCTGTGGACTTTGCCACCGGGAAGATTTTGATGCTGCCGCTGTCGTCGAAGTCGCCCTCGGTCAGGTAGCTGTCCAGATAGGCGGCGCGCTCCTCGTCGGTGAAATAGGGAGCAAGGTCAGCCAGCTCGCCCATCTGGTCCATGGCATAGGCGGTGTCTGCATAGGCCATAAAGATGTTGGGCATGGCAGAAGCGCCCACCTTGCCCTGTGCCGCAGCCATCACCTGCGCCTCGAGGTCGTTGACGCTGCCCTGGCTGTAGCTCCACGGTGATGTTCTTTTCCTTGCCGACGGTGTCGTTGAAGGTATCCACCAGCTTGTTGAAGCTCTCCAGCTGGTCGCCGTTGTAATATGTACAGACATTCAGATTCACCGGCTCGGTGTTACCCTGTGCAGTACTCTGAGCGCCCCCGCAGCCCACGAGGCCCAGCACCAGAGCTGCAGCCGCTGCAAACGCGGCCAGACGGCGCATTCCGATTCGTTTCACCATGAACTTTCTCCCCACTATGAAGACTTATTTATTCCCAAAGATATTTTTATCATACCACCACGCGGCCAGAGATGTAAACATGTTCTGGCAAAATCAGCAATATCACAACAACTCTTTTCGGATTTTGTCGATTTTTACGTTTTCCTTTTTCCACAGCAGGGCAGGCCCGCGCCGTCCAAAGCTTCCAGCTTTTGGCAAAGCGCAGGTCTGCCCTGCATCGGATATTCAGATTACAGCTTGCTCAGCTGGGGACCCTGAGCGGTATCCTTCACGGCCCAGCCCATCTCGGTGAGCTGTGCGCGGATGGCGTCGGCGGCAGCCCAGTCCTTGGCCTTCTTGGCGGCGGCACGCTTCTCCACCAGTTCGGTCACCTCAGCGGGAACTTCGTCCTTCTTGCGGTTGTACATCAGGCCCAGCACGCCGGTGATCTCGTCGAAGGCGGCAGCGCCGGCTTCGAGAGCAGCCTTACTGGAAGCGGCGGACAGGGTGTTGATGTCCTTCACGAGGTCGAAGACAGCAGCCAGGGCATCGGGGGTGTTCAGGTCGTCGTCCATGGCGGTGCAGAATTTCTTCTTTGCTTCCTCGGCCTTCTCCTTCAGCGTCTCGTCGGTGCCGAACTCGGTCTTGCTCAGGGCAAAGTCGAGGTTCTCGCGGCAGGTGTAGAGACGCTCGAGGCTGTTCTTGCAGCTCTCGATGAGGTCCACGGTGTAGTTCAGCGGCATCCGGTAGCCGGCGGTCAGCATGAAGTAGCGGATGGGCTCGTAGCCGTAGAGGTTGGCCACGTCGCGGACGGTGAAGAAGTTGTGCAGGCTCTTGGACATCTTCTGATTATCCACGTTGATGAAGCCGTTGTGCATCCAGTAGCGGGCGAACTCGCAGCCGTTGGCGCACTCGCTCTGGGCGATCTCGTTCTCATGGTGGGGGAAGATGAGGTCCTGACCGCCGCAGTGGAGGTCGATGGTCTTGCCCAGATGGGTGCGGCTCATGGCGCTGCACTCGATGTGCCCCGGGGCGGCCCATGCCGTAGGGGCTCTCCCATGCGGGTTCGCCGGGCTTTGCGGCCTTCCAGACGGCGAAGTCGGCGGGGTCTTCCTTCAGGTCGTCCTCCATCTGGCTGCGCAGCTCGCGGTTGCCGCTCTCGAGGTCGTCCAGCTTGAGGTGGCTCAGCTTGCCGTACTCGGGGTCGCTCTTGACCCGGAAGTAGACGTCGCCGTTCTTGGCGACATAGGCGTGGCCGCTCTCGATGAGGTCTTTCACGATGTCGAGGATCTGCTGGATATGCTCGGTAGCGCGGGGCTGGACGGTGGGCTTTTTGCAGTTCAGACCGGCGGCATCCTTGAGGTACTCGGCCTCGAAGCGCTGGGCGACTTCCTTCATGGAAGTACCCTCTTCCTGGCCCTTCTTGATGAGCTTGTCATCGATGTCGGTGATGTTGGAGACATAGATGACCTTGTTGCCGCGGTACTCAAGGTAACGGCGCAGGGTGTCGAAGACGATGAGCGGGCGGGCGTTGCCGATGTGGATATAGTTGTAGACGGTGGGGCCGCAGACGTAGATGCGGTACTCGCCCGGCACCTGCGGCACGAACTCTTCCTTCTGGCGGGTCAGGGTGTTGAAGATCTGCATAGTTGAATACTCCTTTTTGTGGGACAGACCGGAGCCGTGATTATAAACCTCTCAGTCTCGCTTTCGCTCGACAGCTCCCCTATCGAGGGGAGCCCTTGGCAAAGAGGGCCAGCTCCTGCGAGCCTGCCCGAAAAAGCAAAAGCCTCCAACGCCATGCCAAAAGCACAGCATCGAAGGCGGTCTTTTCTCAAAATCGCGGTTCCACTCCGGTTTGTCGCTCAAAGCCGATAACGGCGGCCATCCGCACTGCGATACTCAGCTTCCCGCAGCGTGCTGCCCGGGCGCACTTCACGCGGCGGTCTGCAAACAGGCTTCCAGCCAACGGCCCGTTCTCTCTGCCCAGACGATGCAGCGCTACTCTGCCCGGATAAACGCATTTATCCTTTTACAAACTTATTATAATAGCCGCCGGGGCGTAAGTCAAGCGTTTGACTCCCCTGCCCGGCTTGTGCTACACTGGACAAAAATGCAGCCCGGAGGTTTTATCATGCAGCTTATCACCGAACGTCTTTTTCTCATCCCCCTGCAGCCCGATGGGATGCGCGCCCTTCTGGCCCGCACCACCGACCCGGAACTCATCCAGCCCTACACCGATATGCTGAACCTTTCCCTCGCCCACCCCGAGCAGTGGGTCTGGTACACCGCATGGGGGCTTTACCAGAACGATTCCGGCGACTGGGTAGGCGACCTCTGCTTCAAGGGCCTGCCCGAAAACGGCCAGCCGGAAATTGGCTACGGCCTTCTGCCGGAATATGAACATCAGGGCTACGCCACCGAGGCTGTCCGCGCCGCCTGCCGCTGGGCCTTCGAACAGCCCGGCGTCACCGCCGTCGAGGCCGAGACCGCCCCCGATCATACTGCCTCGCAGGCGGTGCTGCACCGGGTGGGCTTTGTTCCGACCGGGGCTGTGGGCGCGGAAGGGCCGAGGTTTATTTTGCGCCAAAAGCCTTGACTCCATCGCCAAATCAGCGCTTTCCCCTTTACATCTCCCTCAACTTGTGCCATAATTTATTCTAATATAGCAGTTTGCGTTTTCAATGGTCTGGCAACATCCGCAAACTGCATATCGCAAATATGCTGTTACCCATAGGCATATCTGTGGAACTTGCGATTAAGGGAAGCTGTCCTCGGCGCGGCGATTCGGCGGCGCGGGGCAAGAGAGGGTAATCTGCTATGAGTAAGATCATCATTCCTGCAAACTACACGCCCGCGCTGAACCTGTACGACACCCAGCGCGCCATCGGCACCGTGAAGCGGCTGTTCGCTGACACCCTGTGCGCCACGCTGAACCTCTACCGCGTGTCGGCACCGCTCTTCGTCGAGGCTTCTACCGGCCTGAATGACGATTTGAACGGCGTTGAGCGGAAGGTCACCTTCGACACCAAGGACAGCGGCATCGAGGTGCAGGTCGTTCAGTCGCTGGCCAAGTGGAAGCGCAAAGCTCTGAAGGACTACGGCTTCCGCGTGGGCAAGGGCCTCTACTGCGACATGAACGCCATCCGCCGTGACGAGGACATGGACAACCTCCACTCCATCTATGTGGACCAGTGGGACTGGGAGAAGGTCATCCGTGAGGAAGACCGGAACGAGACGTATCTGAAGAACGTCGTGCGCTCCATCGTGTCGGCGGTCTGCGCCACCGAAATGAACCTGCACGCCATGTTCCCCCAGCTGCAGGATCTGCCGCTCCACCCCCAACGTCACCTTCATCACCACCCAGGAGCTGGAGGATAAGTACCCCGACCTGACCCCGAAGGAGCGGGAGAATGCCATCGTCAAGGAGAACGGCACCACCTTCCTGATGAAGATCGGTGCGCCCCTCAAGAGCGGCAAACCCCACGATGGCCGCGCCCCCGACTACGACGACTGGGATCTGAACGGCGACCTGCTGTTCTGGAACGAGCCGCTGCAGTGCAGCTACGAGCTGAGCAGCATGGGCATCCGCGTCAGCCCCGAGAGCATGGACCGCCAGCTCACCGCCGCCGGCTGCGACGACCGCCGCGAGCTGCCCTTCCACAAGGCTGTGCTGAACGGCGAGCTGCCCTACACCATCGGCGGCGGCATCGGCCAGAGCCGTCTGTGCATGCTGCTGCTGGGCAGCGCCCACATCGGTGAGGTGCAGGCAAGCGTCTGGGACAACGCCACCCGCGAAGCCTGCGAGAAGGCAGGCATCCCGCTGCTGTAAGACTGTATACAAAAAGGACTGATGCATCCGCAGCAGTCCTTTTTCTTATGTCCTGAATTCCAGACCCACCTTGCTTTTTCTCCCGTTTCCGCCCAGCCACCAGAGCAGGAAGGCGTACAGCAGGTTCGTGACGAGGATGATGGTAAACCACATCAGCGTCTCCTGAATGGTCTGGTCGTATACCCGCATAAAGGGGTAGGGGCCGTCGATGGCTCCTGTAATATTGCCGTGCAGATCATACAGACCGTATAGGATCGTCGGTACCAGCGCCCACCAGACCTGCCGCAGCGGCAGGCGGGGCAGACGCTCGAAGAGCACCAGCGACAGAATCGCCAGCACCGGGTTGAGGAAATGGTGGTAGAGCATCGAGCCCGTGAAAGCATGATGTACCAGCCGTTGCCGTCCTCATACATGGGGCGAGGATGATGACCACCGTTAAAAGGTCATGGCGAGGCAGCTGGTGGAGATGAACTTGAGCCGCTTGAGCCAGAGGGCAGCTCCCGCCCGGTGAAGATGCAGCCCAGTTGCCACAGACCCACCAGCAGACAGACCGCGCCATTGAAGATGTTGGACAGCTCGGTGTACATCGTAAACATGATGGTCCCGCCCATGGCCCAGCTCATGGGGACGGCGATGGTCTCGAAGTACACGATAAGGAAGTTCATTGCCGCCGAGGCCAGCTTCCGCAGGACAGTCAGGATGTTTTTCAGCACCGTTTCACTCTCCCATCTGTAATTTTTGTTGGAATATCAAAGAAACGAGCGTTTTTTTCCGCTCGTTTCTTTTTTACACCCGGACGGGCGCTTATTTTGCCGTATTGATGAAGCTGCGGTTATCCCACAGGTACTTGATGCCGGAGATGGCGGTGACAGCGGCCACGACCCAGCACAGCACAGAGGCGATGTCTGCACACTGCTGGCCCAGCACATTGCCAGTCAGGGAGACCGTAAAGTAGTAGAAGATGATGGTCAGCATCTGGAGTACGGTCTTCACCTTGCCCCACATATTGGCGGCGATCACCTTGCCGTCCTTGGCACCGGCTGCCACCATGCGCAGGCCGGACACCGCAAACTCGCGGGCCAGAATGATGCACAGCACCACCGGGGCTGCATACGCCGTCCCGCATCATGTAAATGAAGGCTACCGTCGTCAGCAGTTTGTCGGCCAGCGGGTCGGCAAACTTGCCGAAGTCGGTGACCATGTTCCACTTGCGGGCCAGATGGCCGTCGAGGAAGTCGGTGAAGCTGGCCACGGCGAAGATGAGGCCGGCGATGAGGTAGTACCGCGGGTTGTAGCTCGGCGTGATATACTGGCCGAGCGAAACGAAGATCATGAACACCGGCACCAGCAGGATGCGGGTCAAAGTGAGTTTATTGGGCAGATTCATACAGATTCCTCCAACTTGTTATTTTGCAACAGTACCATACAGATCGTAAAGGTCGCTGTCGTCCACCAGAACATCATAGAACTCGCCGGGGTAGAGCGGCTCCTCGCTGGAAACGCACACATTGCCGTCCACTTCGGGGGCATCGGCAGCGGTGCGGCAGAGGTAGAGGCCGCTCTCGTCGTCCACACCGTCGCAGAGAACGCGGACAATCTGGCCCACCTTTTCGGCCTGCTTCTGGGCCATGATGCCGGTCTGGATCTGCATCACCAGCTCAGCGCGCTTGTCCTTGACTTCCTGATCGATCTGGCCGTCCATCTTGGCGGCAACGGTGTTCTCCTCGGCGGAGTAGGCAAAGCAGCCCAGACGGTCGAACTTTACTTCCTTGACAAAATTGCACAGATCCTCGAACTGCTCCTCGGTCTCGCCGGGGAAGCCTGCGATCAGGGTGGTGCGCAGGGTGATGCCGGGGATCTCGCGGCGCAGCTTGCCGATCACCTCCAGCAGCTCGGCGCGGTTGGAGCGGCGGTTCATATTCTTGAGGATGGTGTCATTGCAGTGCTGGATGGGCAGATCGAGATAGGGCAGGACCTTCTCGTTCCGCTTCATGGCGGCAATGAACTCATCCGTGATGCGCTCCGGGTAAGCGTACATAATGCGGATCCACTCGAGGCCCGGCACCTTGTTCAGCTTATCCAGCAGCTCGCAGATGCTGCCGGGCTTGCCCCAGTCCTCGCCGTAAGCGGTGGGGTCCTGTGCGACCACGATCAGCTCTTTCACGCCCTCACCGGCCAGCCAGCGGGCTTCGGCCACGCAGTCGGCCATATCGCGGCTGTGCAGCGGGCCGCGGATGCCGGGGATGGCGCAGTAGTGGCAGCGGTTGTTGCAGCCTTCAGCGATCTTTTAAGTACGCATAGTGGGCAGGCGTGCCGATGACACGCTTGCCGCCCAGCGGAAAGTCCTTTTTGGCACCGTAGCTTTCCAGATGGTCCTCACCATGGAACAGGCGGGCCACGATGGTGTCGATGGCCTTGTTGGAGGCACAGCCCACCACCGCGTCCACCTCAGGGATCTCTTCCTCGATCTGGCTGCGGTAGCGCTCGGCAAGACAGCCGGTGACGATCACCTTCAGGTTGGGGTTTGCCTGCTTGTAGGAGCAGGCCTCAAGGATGTTCTCGATGGCCTCGGTCTTGGCGCTCTCGATGAAGCCGCAGGTGTTGACGAGGATGACGTCCGCATCTGCGAGGTCAGCCACGGTCTCGTGGCCGGCAGACAGCAGGATGTGCACCATCACATCCAGATCGACCTGATTCTTGGGGCAGCCAAGGGAAATACACGCAATTTTCATAGGGGATGATACTCTCTTTCTCTCTTGAGGGTCAATTTAACGATATAATTTTAAATGACTTTCGCCATAAGCAGAAACTTAAAATCTGCCGCAAAGCGGCGCTTTTCTGGTTTTCTTTTGGCGCGCAAAAGAGAACTAACCGTCCTCTTCCACTCGCCGAATCGCTTCTTTAATAACCGGATATGCAAACCCCCGCCGGGCCAGCGCAGCCACCACAAGGTCTTTCCGCCCTGCGGCCAGCTTGCCGCGGTACCGTCCTTCCACGAGGGCGGCGGCGGCTTCCAGCTCCGGGTCTCTGCCCGCTTCGTCCGGGGCGTAGGTCTCTTCCAGCGCAGCAGAGATCTGCTGCGCGTCCAGCCCCTTCTGCCGCAGATCCTGCGCGGCAGCGCGGCGGCTCTTGCGGGCGGCCAGCAGGCCGTGCGCCCGGGTCCGGGCGTAGCGCTCGTCGTCCACATACTGCCGCTCCACCATCTCCGCCACCACAGCGGCGGCGGTGGGCTGGGTAAACTTCCGCCCCAAGCGCTCATAGAGCTGCCCGGAAAGCTCCTGCCCGGCCAGAAGCTCCATGGCCCGGGCGCGGGCCTTGGCGGCGTCGGTGGACTTTTCTTCTTCGGCCAGCGGATGGCCTCTTCTCGAAAAGGACATTTAGTCCTCCACCATGATGTCCAGCTCGCTCTCGCTGCTGCGGGCCGGGGCCTTGACGACAGGCTCCTTGGAGGCAGAAGCGGTCTCGCCGCCCTCTTCCTTCTCTGCCGCAGCGGCAGCAGCTTTGCCCGCCGGGCGGCGGGTGGCGTAGAGCTTGTCCGCGTTGGCGCGGATCTGGCCCTCGATGTCGTTTGCGATCTCGGGATTGTCCTTCAGGAACTGCTTTGCGTTGTCGCGGCCCTGACCCAGACGGACATCGCCATAGTTGAACCATGCGCCGCTCTTCTGCACGATGCCCAGCTTCACGCCCACATCGATGAGTTCGCTCATCTTGGAAATGCCCTCGCCGAACATGATGTCGAATTCAGCCTCACGGAACGGAGGTGCCACCTTATTCTTGACGATCTTGGCGCGGGTGTGGTTGCCGATGAACTGGCCGGAAGAGTCCTTCAGGCCCTCCACGCGGCGGATGTCGATGCGGACCGAGGCATAATATTTCAGGGCGCGGCCGCCGGTGGTGACTTCGGGGTTGCCGTAAACGATGCCCACTTTCTCGCGCAGCTGGTTGATGAAGACGCAGACCGTGTTGGTCTTGCCAATGACACAGGTCAGCTTGCGCATGGCCTGACTCATCAGACGGGCCTGCAGGCCCACATGGCTGTCACCCATCTCGCCCTCGATTTCGGCACGAGGCACCATAGCAGCGACGGAGTCCACCACGATGGCATCGATGGCACCGGAGCGCACCAGTGCTTCGCAGATCTCCATGGCCTGCTCGCCGGTGTCCGGCTGGCTGACCAGCAGCTCGTCGATGTTCACGCCCAGTGCGGAGGCATAGGCCGGGTCGAGGGCGTGCTCGACGTCGATGAAGGCCACCTCGCCGCCCTTCTTTCTGGGCCTCGGCGAGGATGTGGAGGGCCAGCGTGGTCTTACCACTGGATTCCGGGCCGTACACCTCAATGATGCGGCCGCGGGGCACACCGCCCACGCCCAGAGCCAGATCCAGACCCAGGCTGCCGGTGGAAATGGCATCCACCTGCATGGAGGCGTTATCACCCAGCTTCATCACGGCACCCTTGCCGAACTGCTTTTCGATCTGGGCCAGCGCAGTGGCCAGCGCATCCTTCTTTGCGCCCGGCTCCGTCTTCTGGGTGGCGGGGGCGACGTTGTTGTTCTGATTTTTTGCCATAGCGTGCTGCTCCTTTATCACATGGCCTGCGGGGTGCAGGCGGTACTATACAGATTCTTTCCTCTATAGTATATCACAGATTTCAAATATTACAACAGATAGTTGTAGATATTTTCACTTTTTCTCACGCTTATTTGGGTCTCCGGGCCGTCACACAGCGGTCATTGCCGCCAAAATCCTTGCGGCATTCAATGTCTGCCCAGCCGTTTGCAGCCAGCAGTGCCGCCACAGCCTGCCGCTGCTGCCAGCCGATCTCCAGCACCAGCGCACCGCCGGGGCGCAGAGCTTTCTGGTAGTGTTCCGCGATGGCCTTATAAAATACGAGGCCGTCTTCCCCAGCTTCCAGTGCCATGGCCGGCTCTTTGGCCACTTCGGGCTGCAATTCGCTCATCTCCTGCGCTGTCAGGTAGGGCGGGTTCGAGACGATGAGGTCGAGTTGACCCTCCGGCAAGGTCTCCCAGTAGGTGAAGAGGTCACCCTCCACCGGCTCTGCGGCGCGGGTAGGCTTCATGCCCCAGTCGAAGGCCGGCTCTTCAAAAGGCGAGGCATCCAGCACGTTTTCGGTGCTGCCGCCCCGGCCTTTCAGGGCCAGACGGGTATTTTTCTCGAGATAGACATAGGCTTCCGGGCTCTTTTCCACGCAGACGACCTGCGCCGCCGGGCAGAGCCGCTTGACGCCAAGGCCCAGACAGCCGGTACCGGCGCAGAGGTCCAGCGCCCGGGGCGCTTCCACGCCAGCCAGCATCTCGGCAGCCGTCTCAGCCACCACCTCGGTATCAGCACGGGGACAGAGCACGCCCGGCCCCACGGCCAGTTCAAAGTCGAGGAAAGGCCAGCTGCCGCAGAGGTATTGCAGCGGCTCCCGGGCCGCACGGCGAACGGTAAGTTCTTCGAGCTTTGCCGCTTCGGCGGCGTCCAATGGACGGTCAGAAAGGCGGACGTCCCGGCCTGTCGCCAGCCGGAACAGCTCTCGGGCGTCGAAATCTGCGTCCGGACAGCCCGCCGCCGTCAGCCGCGCTTCCACCTCTTTGACCGCTGCCCGGGGCAGCATCGCTTCGCTCACCATCTGCCATCCTCCGGGTCCTCGGGCAGCACAGGGGTCACAGCGGCAATGGCCACCTCGATCATGCTGTCGTCCGGTTCAAAGACAGTCAGCCGCTGCACCCAGAGGCCGGGCTGGCGGATGATGCGGGTGGCGATGTTGTCCGAGCGGCCGCACCACTTGAGCAGCTCGTAGCTGATGCCCATGACCACCGGCAGGAGCAGCAGCTTGAACAGGACGCGGAGGCTGGTGCTGCTCCAGGGCAGCACGCTGTAGAGGAAAACGCTGACGATAACCACCAGAATGAGGAAGCTGGTGCCGCAGCGGGGGTGGAAACGAGTGTACTTGCGCACATTCTCCACGGTCAGCTCATCACCGGCCTCATAGCAGGCAATGGTCTTGTGCTCGGCACCGTGGTACTCAAACACGCGGTGGATCTCCTTCATCTTGGAGATGGCCACCATGTAACTGAGGAAAATGGCCACTTTCAGCACCGCCTCGAGGATGACTCTCGGCCAGCGGGTCAGGGTGACCACCTTGCCGAGGCCGCCCACCAGCACCGTCGGCAGAACGGTGAACAGCAGGATAGCGAACAGGCCGCCCACGAGGGCCGCACCGGCCATCAGGATGTCCTCGGCCTTTTTGCCCAGATGGTCGCCCACCCATTTTTCAAAGGCAGTCTCTTCCTCTTCGGGGTCGTAGTCGTCACCCATGCTCACCTGAGCCGAGTACATCATGTAGCGGTAGCCGGTGATGAGGCTCTCTATCATCGAGATGGCTCCCCGCACGAGAGGGATCTTGGCCCAGATGCCGTGTTTCGGGGTGTCTTCTATCTTCGTTTCGATGGTGCCGTCCGGCTTGCGCACGGCGCAGCAGATGAGCTTCGGGCCGCGCATCATGATGCCTTCCATCAGCGGCCTGCCCGCCCACACTGGTCTTGAAGCATTCCTTCTTGGGTTCGTGATTCATAAAATGGATTTCTCCTGTCAGTTTTTGACCTTTATTTTATCATATAAATATGACAAAATCTTGGAAGTTGTTTTCGTAAGCAGGGTGCGCCGAATGGCGAGGATTTTTGTCAGCAGACAAGGCGATTTTCCGCAGCAATCCTGACGGATTGCAAGGGAAAGCAACACGGTATGCTGGCAAAAAGACCGCTCAGGCGGTGTGCAATGCTTAGAAAACGGCTTCTTATTTTTTATAGAGCGGCAGGCCCAGTGTGACCACCGTGCCCCGGCCCAGGGTACTTTGATGTCCATGGTGCCGTCCAGTGCAGTCATGATGGAATCCACCAGCGCCAGGCCGATGCCGCTGCCGCGCACCGAGTTGCTGCCCTTGTAGAACTTGGTCTTGACGTTCTCGAGGTCTTCGGGCGGGATGCCGCGGCCCTGGTCGATAAATTCGATAAAGGCTTTGTACTCGCCCGCCCAGAGCTTGACTGTGATGCGCCCGCCGGGGGCCGAGTACTTGATGGCGTTGTCCATGATGTTGATGAACACCTGCCGCAGACGGTCCGGGTCGGCATAGACCGGGATCATCTCCTCCGGCTCGGTGTAGCTGAGCACAAGGCCCCTCCGCGCTGGATGCGTGCTTCACAGAACAGCACCGCATCGGTCAGCTCGGCCACAAGGTCGAGGGGGCGGCAGGTCATCTTGAGACGGCCATTCTGCAGGCGGCTGAAATCCAGCAGCTCTTCCACCATGTTGTACAGGCGGCCCGTCTCATTGTTGATGATCTCAAGGCCCTTGCGGTAGTTCTCGTCGGAGGGGTCGTCCAGCGTGCGCAGCGTCTCCACCCAGCCCCGGATGGAGGTGAGCGGGGTGCGCAGCTCGTGGGAGACGGAGCTGATGAACTCGTTTTTCATTTTTTCCGTCTCTTCGAGGCCCTCGGCCATTCGGTTGATGGTGCCGCGCAGGCGGTCCACCTCATCCCGCTCGTCGCCGGTGACGGGCAGACGGACGTCCAGCTCCCCCCGGGCGATGCTGGCTGCGGTGCGCTCCACCTGTCCCAGCGGCACCACGATGCTGCGGATGAAGTACAGGCCGGACATGATGGTAAAGGCCAGCACCGCCGCACCCATGATGAGGGCCACCACCACGGTGCGTTTGAGCTGTTCTTCCACCAGTGTCAGACTGGTGACGAGACGCATGGCGGCCACATCTTCGGCTGCATAGGGTACGAGACAGCAGGCCGCCATGACCATCTCTCCGCTCTGGGTGCGGTAGATGGCGATGCCCTGCCCGTCCACGGCGTCCTGCGCCTGCTCAAAGTCGGTGCGGGTGACGATACCCTCGGCATCGGTGCCGCTGGAGGACGCAATGACTCCGCCATAGCTGTCCAGCAGCATGAACTCGTATTTGTCCTTATCGGCAAACTGCTCCACCATGCGGCGCAGGGCCACGCTGCGGCTGGCGGCGGTCTTCTGGCTCGTTTCGCCGGTGTACATTTTGAGCTGACCGGTAATGGAGGAAAAACGGCGGTACATGGTCTGCTGGACGCCGTTGTAGTAGCTGCGGGTGGCGCTGTAGAGGAACATGACCTCCACCAGCAGCACCAGCAGCACCGTAATGAGCAGACTGCCTCGCAGCCATCGCCGGGTGATACCGCTTCGCATGTCACTCCTCCCACCGATAACCATATCCCCACACGGTGAGGATATGTGCCGGATGGCTGGGTTCATCCTCCACCTTCATGCGCAGACGGCGGATGTTCACATCCACGATCTTCACATCCCCAAAATAGTTCTCGCCCCAGACCCCTTTGAGGATGCGCTCGCGCACCAGCGCCACACCGGGGTTGCGGAAGAACAGCTCCATGATCTGGAATTCCACCTGCGTCAGCTCAATAGGCTGGCCTGCCTTGAGCAGCACGCGGCGGTTCTCGTCCAGCACGAAGCTGCCGCTCACCAGTGAGGCCGGTGCCTGCTCCCCTGCCTCGGCGCTGGCCGAACGGCCCACGCGGCGGCAGAGCGCCTCCACACGGGCCAGCAGCTCACTGACGCTGAAAGGCTTGGTCATATAGTCGTCGGCACCGATGGACAGGCCGCGGATCTTGTCCTGCTCCTGTCCCTTGGCGCTGAGGATGATAATGCCGATCTTCTGATCCGTGCGGCGGATGGTTTCGCACAGGGAGAAAAGCCGTTCATCCCCGGCAGCATCACATCCAGGATGGCCGCATCGCAGCCCGGGCGCTGCTCCAGAAGAGGCAGGGCCGCTTCGGCGCTGTCCGCCTCCACAGCCTCCATCCCGGCCAGACGCAGGTTCAGCGCGATCATCTCACGGATGCTGGCCTCATCTTCCACTACCAGAACCTTGACCATTTATCGTTCCTCCGTTTCTATCCGGTTTGCCTTATGCGCAAGGCCCGGCATGTTACGAAAAATCATTTTTATTCAGTCCGCTCAGACTCACCCTGCCTGCCAATGGCTCTCCCCTTGGGAGCAACGGCGACGACCGCCGCCAGTGGCGGAAACAGGGAGGAACTGTTGGGGCAGCGGCCAGCAGGATGCGAGCGAGAGCGAAGCAGATGCTGGGAGCCGCAACCGACCTTGGCGCGAAGCGCCTGAGAGGGCTAATTCAGCCGGTACAGCGACCGGGAGAGCCGGTAATCCGGGTCCTCTATGGTCACATCCGGGCCGAGCTTTGCCTGCATCTGGCGGGACGCCACCACACCAAGGCGGGTCCATCCCACAGCGTTCTCGCTGGACGAAGCCAGCCGCAGGGTAAGCACCAGCTTGTTCTCGTCTACGGTCCGCAGCTCCACGGCGTCTTCCTCGTCCGTACTGTCCGTCAGCATCAGGTTGCCCTCCCACTCGATGGGCAGGGCGATATAGCAGCCGGTCTCCTCATCCAGCAGGCCGAAACTCTTTTCCGGCGCTGACGCCGTGTAGTCCATCCAGACGATAAAATCCATCCGTCGGCTCTGGCTCATGTTCAGCAGGCCCGCTTCGTCCGGCTGGGTGGGGATCTCCACGATGCCGTCGCCGTCCAAATCGCGGCTCACGAGGCTTGGGACATTGCGCAGCGAGGCATTGTACAGCTCCTCGCTGGCGATTTGTGAGGCCGGCACCATCTGCTGGCTCTCATCGTCGAACCGCAGCAGCACCGAGGCCAGATTGTTGCCGGAAATGCCCGTCCAGCCGTCCAGCACCAGATAGTGCTTTCCGTCCGCACCGAGGCCCGCCGCCACCGAGGCGCAGCCCGAGAACTTATCGCCCGACAGTGCCATAACGGCCACCTGCTGGAAACTTCCGTCCTTATCGACGGTCAACAGCTCGATTTGGACGCCGCTGTCTTCCAGCGTGGACATCAGGATAAGGTCTTCGCTGCCGCCGCCGGTGATGTCCTCCACGAGGTACTGCTCATAGGCCTGCTCAAGGATAGCCGACACCTCACCGTTCTCATAGGAGTAAACGGCCAGATAGTGGTCATCCTGCGAAGCCGCATAGCCCACGACGAGCTGGGCCGTGCCGCCCGCCTGAAGCTGAGCCAGCCGGACATTGTCCACCGAATCGGCCAGGCCCTCTACGGTCTGGCTCACCTGCCAGGCACCCCCGCTGTTCTTGCGTAAGAAAGCAACGCATACATTGGAGGTGAGGGCCGTGGTGTAGAACACCGCTGCGTCCTGTTCACCGTCGCCGTCGAAATCCTGCAACACAAAGGGCGACAGCAGGTCGCCCTGCAGCGGATATTTCAGCTGGGCGCTCTCCCCCAGCCAGTCGTTCAGGGCGGTCTGCAATGCGCCGTAATCGCCCGCAAGGCGGGGCGCACGCAGCAGTTCCTCCACCTGCACCGTTTCTTCCTGCATGGGGATGCTGCACCCGGTCAGCAGCAGGCAGAACGCCACGCACAGCGCAGCCGCCCGCAGCCATCCTTTGATTTTCAACATGTTCCCTCCTGCTCGTGGAAATCTGCATACCATAACAGTATCAGTATATCACGCAAGGAGAGCTCTGCCAAGCGGCGAAAACAGAAAAAGCCCTCTCCCAGATGGGAAAGGGCTTTTTGATACTGATTTATTCAGTCAGAGCAGATCAGACGAGCTCCAGAACTGCCATCTCAGCAGCGTCGCCGCGGCGAGCGCCGATCTTGATGATGCGGGTGTAGCCGCCGTTGCGGTCAGCGTACTTGGGGCTGATCTCATCAAACAGCTTCTTTGCAACATCTTCCTTGGTGATGTAGGCATAAACCTGACGCTTGGTGTGCAGGTCGCTTGCCTTGCCAAGGCTGATCATCTTCTCGGCCATGGAACGAACGTCCTTAGCGCGAGTGACAGTGGTCTCAATCTTGCCATTCTCTAACAGGTAGGTAACCATAGCGCGCATCATAGCGTTGCGGCTGTCGCTGGTTCTACCGAGCTTTCTGGTACCGGGCATCCCGTTTCACTCCTTAACTTTAATATTACTCATCGTCTGTGTTCAGCTTGAAGCCCAGAGAATCCAGCTTTGCCATGACCTCTTCCAGGCTCTTGCGACCGAGGTTGCGGACCTTCATCATCTCGTCCTCGCTCTTGCTGACCAGATCTTCCACCGTGTTGATGCCTGCGCGCTTCAGGCAGTTGAAGGAACGGACGCTCAGATCCAGCTCTTCGATGGTCATTTCCAGAGCCTTTTCCTTGTCGTCGTTGGTCTTCTCCACCATGATCTCAGCGCCGGCTGCCTCATCGGACAGGTTGACGAACAGGTTCAGGTGCTCGGTCAGCACACGGGCAGCCAGAGAAACGGCTTCCTGCGCATTGATCGTGCCATCGGTCCAAACCTCAATGGTCAGCTTGTCATAATCGATCGCCTGGCCAACACGGGTGCTCTCGACGTTGTAGTTCACCTTGAGCACAGGGGGTGTAAATGCTGTCAACGGGAAGAGTGTTGATATCGTTCTTCTCGATGATAGCCTGTTTGTTGCGCTCTGCGGGCACATAGCCGCGGCCCTTATCGAAGGTCAGCTCCATGACGAGCTTGCCGCCCTCGCCCAGGGTTGCGATGTGCCACTCAGGGTTCAGAATTTCGATGTCGTCGCCCTGCTTGATGTTGTCAGCGGTGACCTCACAGGGGCCGACTGCCTCAACACGCACTGTCTTCGGACCATCGGTGTACAGCTTTGCAGCAATACCCTTCAGGTTCAGGACAATTTCGGTAACGTCTTCCTTGACGCCCTCAATGGTGGAGAACTCGTGAACCACGCCATCAATCTTGACGCTGGTCACGGCGACACCGGGCAGAGAGGAAAGAAGCACACGACGCAGGCTGTTGCCCAGTGTGATGCCAAAGCCACGCTCCAGCGGCTCTGCCACGAACTTGCCGTAGCGGCCGTCGGGAGACAGGCTTGCCGTTTCGATTTTGGGACGTTCAATCTCCATCATATCTATGCCCTCCTTGTCAAACCGGCGCTGCCGCCGGCCCATTATTAAATTCTTTCAAAGAAAAGAATGCGAAAGTGAGCCGTCCACGGGGAAGGCCCAGCCTTCTTAATGGATTACTTGGAGTACAGCTCGACGATGAGGTGCTCTGCGACTTCGTAGTCGATATCGCTGCGCTCGGGGAGCTTGTTGACGACGCCCTTCAGGGTGCCAGCCTCGCGGTCCAGCCAGGAGGGCAGAGCCACGACGGGAGCCTCGGGGCCAGTCAGCTTAGCAAACTTTGCAGAGCTGCGGCTGGACTCACGGACCTCGATGACATCACCGGCCTTGATGAGGTAAGAAGGAATGTTGACCTTCTTGCCGTTGACGGTGAAGTGAGCGTGGGACACCAGCTGACGAGCGTCGCGGCGGGTCTGAGCAAAGCCCAGACGGAACACGACGTTGTCCAGACGGCACTCCATGATCTGCAGCAGGTTCTCACCAGTCTTGCCGGGCATAGCCTCAGCCCTCAGGTAAGCATTGTGGAACTGCTTTTCCAGAACGCCGTAGATAAACTTGACCTTCTGCTTCTCCTTCAGCTGAGATGCGTACTCAGACTGCTTCTTGCGCATGTTGCCATTGGAGTTGCGGGTAGTATTCTTCTTTGCATAGCCCATGACCGCAGGAGAAATGCCCAGGGCCTTGCAACGCTTTGCGATAGGCTGCGTATTCTTTGCCATAATTCAGTTTCCTCCTTCGATCAGACACGACGGCGCTTCGGGGGACGGCAGCCATTGTGGGGGATGGGAGTCACGTCCTTGATCAGGGTGACTTCCAGGCCGGTAGCCTGCAGCGCACGAATAGCGGACTCACGGCCAGCGCCGGGGCCCTTGACGTAGACCTCAACGGTCTTCATGCCATGCTCGATGGCAACCTTAGCTGCGGTCTCAGCAGCAGACTGGGCTGCGAACGGAGTGCTCTTGCGGCTGCCGCGGAAGTTCAGGGAGCCGGAGGAGCACCAAGACACTGCATTACCCTGCAGGTCGGTGATGGTGACAACAGTATTGTTGAAGGTAGACTGGATATGAGCCTGACCAGCAGCAATGTTCTTGCGCTCTTTGCGCTTCATGCGGACATTAGCGCCCTTCTTGGCATTATTTGCACTTGCCATTTCTCAAATCCTCCTTACTTCTTCTTGTTAGCGACAGTGCGCTTGGGACCCTTGCAGGTACGTGCATTGGTCTTGGTACGCTGGCCGCGGCAGGGCAGATTCTTGCGATGGCGGGTGCCACGGAAGGACTGGATCTCAACCAGGCGCTTGATGTCCAGAGCAACGTTGCGGCGCAGGTCGCCTTCAACGATGATGTTAGCCTGATCGATGTAGTCACGGATCTTAGCCTCTTCTTCCAGAGTCAGGTCCTTGACGCGGGTATCGGGGTTGATGCCAGTTGCTTCCAGGATCTTGTTAGCAGTGGTCTGGCCGATACCATAAACGTAGGTGAGACCCACCTGAACGCGCTTCTCGCGGGGCAGGTCAACGCCGGCAATACGTGCCATAGTAGTTTTCCTCCAAAAATCATCCCATGTCAGTGTCGGGGTCTGCGCCGGGACTCTACGCACTTGACCCCCAGGCGCCCGAATTAGCCCTGGCGCTGCTTATGCTTGGGGTTCTGGCAGATGACCATCACGCGGCCTTTGCGGCGGATGACCTTGCACTTTTCGCAGATGGGTTTCACGGAAGGCTTGACCTTCATGATGTTGAACCTCCTTTTGGTTGATACCCTGGTGCTTATTTGGAGCGCCAGGTGATGCGGCCCTTAGAAAGATCATAGGGCGACATTTCCACGGTAACCTTGTCCCCGGGCAGGATACGGATGAAATTGGTCCGCAGCTTGCCGGAGATGTGCGCTAAGAGGATGTGACCGCTGGGAGTGAGCTTCCCGGTGTTCTTATCCTCGCTCAACATTTCCACCTTAAAGATGGCGTTGGGCATGGCTTCACGCACAATGCCTTCGATCTCGATAACGTCTTCCTTAGACAAGCTATTTGCCTCCTCATTGGATCTGCTCAGTTTGTCGTGTTGGGACGGACAGGCGGCGATGATCGCCACATACTTCATCTTTCGCGGCACAAAATCCGCAAAACGGGCAGAAAATCCCTGTCCGCCGAGGAAAGTATCTGGCTGCCACAGCCATTTATAGATTATACACCTTTTGTTGTCAATTTGCAAGAGGTTTTTTCCGTATTTCCGATAAAAATTTCTTGCTTTTTCAAAATGGTCTTTTCCCGCCCTCTGCATTGCCATTTCCACCGTGGAGATGAATCTTTTTCACCAAAACTTGTCAGAATTGCATAAATAACGTCTTTCAAAACCAAAAAGACCTCCCCAGAAAGGGAGGTCTCGGTCTCAAGCCTTACTTGAAGCTGAAGGTATCGGGGTCAAAGTTGGGGTCGTCCCAGCTCCGGGTCATAATCTCGGTGTGGTCCTTGAGGATGGCTATGGAATGCTCGAAGTGAGCAGCCAGACCACCATCCTTGGTCTTGACGGTCCAGCCGTCCTTGGACTGGGTGATCTTGCAGTCATACTGGCAGATCATGGGCTCAATGGCAATGGTCATGCCGGGCACAAGGCGCGGGGCCGCGGCCCTGATGGCCGTAGTTGGGCACTTCCGGGGTCCTCGTGCAGCTCACGGCCGGTGCCGTGGCCCACGAACTCGCGGACGACCGAGAAACCGGCATCCTCGCAGTAGCTCTGCACGGCATAGCCAATGTCGCCGATGCGGTTGCCGGCCACAGCCTGCTCGATGCCCTTATAGAGAGCAGCCTTGGTCACATCCAGCAGGCGCTGTGCTTCCAGATCGACCTTACCTACCGCATAGGTGCAGGCATTGTCGCCGTTGAAGCCATCGATCTTTGCGCCGGTGTCGATGCTGACGATATCACCGGGACGGATGACGATGTCATGCGAAGGGATACCATGGATGATGGTATCGTTCAAACTGATGCAGGCCGTACCCGGGAAGCCATACAGGCCCTTGAAGTTGGGGATGCCGCCATGCTTCACGATGAAGTCGTAGATCAGCTTATCCAATTCCCATGTGGTCATACCTGCTTCGATATGCTCACCGCCGTACTTCAGGGCAGCTGCGCTCAGGGCATTTGCCTTGCGCATACCGTCCAGCTCTTTCGCATTCTTTGATCTGAATCACTTTTATGCCTCCAAAGCTTTCATGACTTCAGCCGTGGTCTCCTCAATGGAGGGGCAGAAGGGGATCTCAGCCAGCTTGCCGCGCGTGACGGTAGAAGTCTACCAGCGGCTCAGTCTGCTCATGATATGCCTTCAGACGGTCCAGCACGGTGGCAGGCTGGTCGTCCTTGCGGATGACGGTCTTGCCGCCGCACAGGTCGCACACACCCTCGACCTTGCTCTTCTTGTTGACGATGTGGTAGCTTGCGCCGCACTTCTCGCAGACGCGGCGGCCGCTCATGCGGTCAACGATCACATTGTCCTCGACCTGCAGCTCCAGCACCTTGTCGATGCGGATGCCCATGGTCTCGATGGCCTCGGCCTGAGCGATGGTGCGGGGCACACCGTCCAGGATAAAGCCGTTTGCGCAGTCCGGCTCGAGCCAGACGCTCTTTCAGGATGCCGATGATGACCTCATCGGGCACCAGAGCGCCAGCGTCCATAAAGCTCTTTGCCTTCAGGCCCATCTCGGTGCCTTCCTTGACAGCAGCGCGCAGAATGTTGCCGGTGCTGATGGAGGGGATGTTCAGCTTGGCGCAGATGATCTCGGCCTGCGTGCCCTTACCAGCACCAGGTGCGCCCAACAGGATCAGATTCATAGGATCCATTGGTTTTCATTGAGTCCGCTGCGGTTTGAAATCGCTAACGGCTCACCAAAGCAAAAAAGCACTGAAAAGTCCGAGCGTACTCTCCTTTCCAGTGCTTTCTTACATCTTAATTATTGTGGATCAACCAAGGAAGCCCTTGTGGCTGCGCATCGTCATGAAGCTGTCGAGGCTGCGGGTGGTATCAAGTGCCACACCGACCACGATCAGCAGGCTGGTACCGCCCAGCTGGATGCTCATACCGGTCAGGTTGCCCAGAACGATAGGCAGCACAGCCACCACAGCGAGGAAGATCGCGCCGATGAGGGTGATCTTGTTCAGCGTGCGGGTGATGAAATCGCTGGTCGGCTTGCCGGGACGGAAGCCGGGGATCGAGCCGTTGTTGCGGCGCAGATTGTTGGCGATCTCAACGGGGTTGTACTGGATGGCCACATAGAAGTAGTTGAATGCCAGAATCAGCAGCAGGTAGATCACGACGTACAGCCAGGAGGTGTAGTTGAAGGTGTGGAAGAATGCATACCAGACCGGATGTGCCTGCCTGGTCGATCTGCATGAAGCTGCCGATGGTGCCCGGGATGGACACCAGAGCCGAAGCGAAGATGATGGGCATAACGCCGCTCATGTTCAGCTTCAGAGGGCAGGTAGCTGTTCTGCCCGCCCATCTGCTTGCGGCCCACCACGCGCTTGGCATACTGGATGGTGATGCGGCGCTCAGCGTTCGTCATGACGACCACGAAGACCACAGCCACCAGTGCCAGCACGATCAGCAGCGGCAGGAAGAAGTAGTACTGGGGCTTGCCGGACGCTGCCTGAGTCAGCAGACCCTTGACAGAGGTGTACAGCGAAGACCAGTTGGAGACGATCGAAGCAAAGATGATGAGCGAGACACCGTTGCCGATGCCCTTGTCATCGATCTGCTCGCCGCACCAGGTGATCAGCTGAGCGCCGGCCACAAAGGTCGCGATGATGACCACGGCGGCAAAGATGCCGGCACCGCCGGAAACGTACTTCAGTGCGCCCATGTTGCGGACCACGAAGTAGTAGCCGAGGCTCATGATCAGAGCGACCACAGCACCTGCGTACCGGTTGATCTGCTGCAGCTTCTGCTGGCCGTCGGCTTCCTTCGCAATGTTTTCCAGCGAGGGGATGGCCACAGTGAGCAGCTGCACAATGATGGATGCGTTGATATAGGGTGTCACACCTAACGCGAAGAGCGTGCACCGGGACAGTGCGCCGCCGCTCATCATGTTCAGATAGGAGAGCATGTCGCCGCTTGAGAACATCTGCGTCAGCGCAGAGCTGGTCACGAAAGGAACGGGGATAGCACAGCCCAAACGATACACCACGAGGATCGCCAGCGTGAACAGGAGACGATTTTTAAGCTCGGGGATCTTCCATGCGTTACGGAATGTCTGGAACACCTTACATCACCTCAGCCTTTCCGCCTGCCTTTTCGATTTTCTCTTTGGCAGAAGCGGAATAGGCTGCGGCCTTAACGGTCAGAGCCTTGGTCAGCTCGCCGTTGCCCAGGACCTTAACGCCGTCCAGGGTCTTCTTGACCAGACCCTTTGCCTTCAGAGCCTCGGTGTCGACGACTTCGCCGGCCTCGAAAGCTGCCTCCAGATCGGCCACGTTGACGATGGCGTACTGGGTAGCAAAGATGTTGTTAAAGCCGAACCTTGGGCAGGCGGCGTGCCAGAGGCATCTGGCCGCCCTCGAAACCAGCGTGCTTCACGCCGGAACGGGCCTTCTGGCCCTTGCTGCCGAAGCCGGCAGTCTTGCCATTGCCGGAGCCAATGCCGCGGCCCTTGCGGGTCACAGCCTTGTTTGCGCCGGGAATCGCGTGCAGTTCATGAAGTTTCATTATGCGTATACCCCCCCTGCTATTAGGCTTCGGTGACGCTGAGCAGGAAGCCGATCTTAGCGATCTTGCCCTGCGTAGCGGCATTGTCAGGCTGAACGGTAACGTCGCCCGGCTTCTTCAGGCCCAGAGCCTCAGCGGTAGCGATCTGCTTGGCGCCGCGGCCAATCAGGCTCTTCTTCAGCTCGATCTTGAGCATCTTATCTGCCATGGTTTGTTACCTCCTTAACCCAGAATTTCTTTCACGGTCTTGCCGCGCTTCTCAGCAACAGACTCTGCGCTGACCAGGCCGCACAGACCTGCGAAGGTAGCAGACACAACATTGATGGGGTTGTTGGAACGCATAGACTTCGCACGAATGTCCTTGATGCCGGCAGCCTCGATGACGGCACGCACGGGGCCGCCAGCGATCATACCGGTACCGGCGGCAGCCGGCTTGAGCAGGACGGCGCCTGCGCCGTACTTGCCGACGATCTCGTGGGGGATAGTGGTGCCCTTCATGGCAACCTTGTGCATATTCTTCTTAGCAGCAGCCTCGCCCTTGCGAATTGCCTCAGGCACTTCGCCGGACTTGCCGATGCCGTAACCGATGGTGCCCTTGCCGTCGCCCACGACAACCAGAGCGGCAAACTTCATGATGCGGCCGCCCTTGACAGTCTTGGAAACGCGGTTGATGGAGACAACCTTGGTGATCATGCCGTCGTCTTCACGGTTTCTCATAGCCATAATGTGTTTCCTCCTCTCATTACAGCTTCAGGCCGCCCTCACGGGCGCCATCAGCCAGGGCCTTAACACGGCCATGATAAACGTAGCCGCCACGGTCGAAAACGACCTCGGTGATGCCCTTTTCCAGAGCCTTTGCTGCGATCTTCTTGCCGATCTCAGCTGCGGCCTCGACGTTGCCGCCGAAACCGTTGAAGTCCTTCTCCATGGTGGACGCCGACACCAGGGTAACACCCTGCTCATCGTCAATGATCTGGGCGTAAATGTGCTTGGCGGAGCGGAAAACATCCAGGCGAGGACGTGCTGCGGTGCCGCTGATCTTGTTACGAACGCGGCGATGACGACGAAGACGAGCTTCGTTCTTGTCGATCTGCTTAACCATTGTCTTTCACTCCTTACCTTATTTCTTGCCCTTGCCGGCCTTGCCTTCTTTGTGCTTGACGACCTCGCCCTCGTAGCGGATGCCCTTGCCCTTGTAAGGCTCAGGCGGCTTCTTGGCGCGGATCTCGGCAGCGTACTGGCCGACCTTCTGCTTATCGATACCGGTAACAGTGAAGTGGTTGGGATCCTGCCACACGATGGTGCAATCCTCAGTATCGGGGATGTTCACCTGATGAGAGAAGCCCAGGTTCATGACCAGGTTGGAGCCCTGCTTCTGGCAGCGCAGGCCGACGCCCACGATCTCCAGGTTCTTCTCGTAGCCGTTAACAACGCCGTTCACCATGTTGGCGATGTTGCTACGGGTCAGGCCGTGCAGGCTGCGGGCCTCGGGTTCGTCATTGGGGCGGGAAACCAAAACCTCATTGCCCTCGACCTTGACGGTCATGAGGGGATGATAGTTGGAATTCAGGCTGCCCTTGGGGCCCTTGACGGTGACGCTGTGTGCTGCCTCATCGACAGTGACAGTAACGCCGGCAGGAATGACGATGGGTTTTCTTCCAATTCTCGACATTGTCTTTTACCCCTTTCTTACCACACAAAGGCCAGGACCTCGCCGCCAATGTGCGCAGCACGTGCAGCCTTGTCGGTCATGATGCCCTTGGAAGTGGAAATGATCGCGGTGCCCAGGCCCTTCATGACCTTCGGCATATCCTCGCAGTTGGTGTAGATGCGCAGGCCCGGCTTGGACACGCGGCGCAGACCAGCGATAACGGGCTCGCCGTTAGCCTGGTACTTCAGGGTGACAACGATGGTACCCTGAACGGTGTCGTTCTTCACCTGCATGCCCTTGATGTAGCCCTCGTCAACCAGGATCTGGCAGATAGCCTTCTTCATGTTGGAAGCGGGGATCTCCACAGAAGGGTGTTTGGCAGTGCTAGCGTTGCGGATGCGAGTCAGCAGGTCCGCGATAGGATCAGTAATCTGCATTTGCCACTAACCTCCTTAGATTAGCTCTCATTTGTTTTATAATGATACCGCCCCGAAACATCGTTGCCCCGGGGCGGAATCCGACTTGTTATCCAGCCCTCTGGCTTAATTACCAGGAAGCCTTCTTGACGCCCGGGATCTCGCCCTTGTAGGCCAGCTCACGGAAGCACACACGGCACACGCCGTACTTGCGCAGCACGGAGTGGGGGCGGCCGCAGATGCGGCAGCGGGTGTATGCACGGGTAGAGAACTTAGCAGGACGAGACTGCTTGAGCTTCATAGACAGTTTAGCCATTGTAATCTCCTCCCTTAGTTATTCTCAGCGAACGGAGCGCCCAGAGCCTTCAGCAGCTCCTTGCCCTCTTCGTCGGTCTTAGCGGTGGTAACGAAGCAGACATCCATGCCGCGGACTGCATCGACCTTCTCGAAGTCGATCTCGGGGAAGATGATCTGCTCCTTGATGCCGCATGCAAAGTTGCCGCGACCGTCAAAACCGTTGCCGTTGATGCCGCGGAAGTCGCGGACACGGGGCAGTGCGATGTTGAAGAAACGATCGACGAACTCGTACATACGCTCACCACGCAGGGTGACCTTGCAGCCGATGGGAGTGCCCTGGCGCAGCTTGAAGTTAGCGACGCTCTTCTTGGCACGGCAGACGACTGCCTTCTGGCCAGTGATCTGGCCCAGATCCTTCATGACAGCTTCCAGGATCTTCTCGTTGTCCTTAGCTTCGCCGCAGGCAACATTGATGACGACCTTGTCCAGCTTGGGGATCTGCATAACGCTCTTGTAACCGAACTTCTTGTTCAGAGCAGGAGCAATTTCATTGACATACTGTTCTTTCAAACGAGCCATTGTTCCTTACTCCTTTCTTACAGCTCAGCGCCGCACTTCTTGCAGACGCGGACCATCTTGCCGTCCTTCTCGACGTGGCCCACGCGCACGGCCTTGCCGCACTTGGGGCAGATGGGCATGACCTTGGATGCGTACATAGCACCCTCAGCCTTGACGATACCGCCCTGCTCGCCCTGACGGCGGGGCTTGACGTGCTTGGTAACCATGTTCTGGCCCTCAACGATGACCTTGTTCTCAGAGGGGCTGACCTGCAGGACCTTACCAGTGTGGCCCTTGTCCTTGCCGCTGATGATCATTACGTTGTCGCCGGTTTTAACATGAAGATTATTCATTTTTAAAACCTCCTTACAGCGATTCCGGAGCCAGGCTCAGGATCTTGGTGTAGCCGGCATCGCGCAGCTCGCGAGCAACGGGTCCAAAGATACGAGTACCCTTGGGGCTCTTGTCGGCCATGACGATAACGGCGGCGTTCTCATCGAAACGGATGTAGGAGCCGTCGTCGCGGCGGACGCCATGCTTGCTGCGCACGATGACAGCCTTGACGACGTCGCCCTTCTTAACGGAGCCGCCGGGGGCTGCCTTCTTGACAGAGCAGACCACGACGTCACCAATGTTTGCGTATCTCTTGCGGGTGCCGCCCAGCACGCGGAAGCACATCAGCTCCTTGGCACCGGTGTTGTCGGCAACTTTGAGATAAGTTTGCATCTGAACCATTTCAGATATCTCCTTTCAAACTGTTCAAAGCAGCGGGCAAAGAAACTTACTTTGCCTTCTCAACGATACGGACCAGGCGCCAGCGCACATCCTTGCTCAGGGGGCGGCACTCCATGATCTCAACACGGTCACCGATGCCGCACTCGTTCTGCTCGTCACGAGCCTTGAACTTGGCGGTACGCTTCAGGATCTTCTTGTACAGGGGGTGCTGCACGCTATCCTTAACGGCAACCACGATGGTCTTATCCATCTTGTCGGACACGACGACGCCGACGCGGGTCTTTCTCAGATTACGTTCTTCCATCGTTTAACCTCCTTACTGCTTCTCAGCCAGAACGGTCATCACGCGAGCGATGTCCTTCTTGACTGCTTCGATGCGGCCGGGGTTCTCCAGCTGGTTGATGGCATGCTGGAAGCGCAGGTTAAACAGCTCGGACTTCAGATCTGCCAGCTTGCTGGTCAGCTCTGCGGTCTGCATTTCGCGGAGTTCATTAGCCTTCATTGGTGCCATCCTCCTTCACGGAGTCCTCACGGACAACAAATTTGCACTTAATGGGCAGCTTGTGCATAGCCAGGCGCAGTGCCTCGCGAGCAGTTGCCTCATCGACATCCGCCAGCTCAAACAGAACGCGGCCGGGCTTGACAACAGCCACCCAGTACTCGGGAGAGCCCTTACCGGAGCCCATGCGGGTCTCGGCCGGCTTCTCAGTAACGGGCTTATCGGGGAAGATCTTGATCCACACCTTGCCGCCACGCTTGATGTAACGAGTCATGGCAACACGGGCAGCCTCGATCTGAGTGGAGGAGATCCATGCCGGCTCCAGAGCAACAAGGCCGTACTGGCCCTGGCACACCACGTTGCCGCGGGTAGCCTTACCGGTCATGCGGCCGCGCTGGACGCGGCGGTACTTAACACGCTTAGGCAGTAACATTACTTGTTGCCTCCTTCCTTCTTCTGAGCGTTCTTAGCGCTCTTGAGGACCTCGCCCTTGTAGACCCAGACCTTGACGCCGATGCGGCCGTAGGTGGTGGCAGCCTCAGCGAAGCCGTAGTCAATGTCGGCACGCAGGGTCTGCAGGGGGAATGGTGCCCTCGTGGTAGCTCTCGACGCGGGCGATGTCAGCGCCGCCCAGACGGCCGGAGCACATTGCCTTGATGCCCTTTGCAGGGACAGTTGCGCGATCGCGGGGGCTCATAGCATTGCGCATGCACTGCTTCATAGCACGACGGAAGGTAACGCGGTTCTCCAGCTGACGAGCGATGTCCTCGGCAACCAGCTGAGCGTTGGTAGCAGCGCTCTTGACCTCGATGACGTTGACGATAACAGTCTTGCCATACTCCTTGGTCAGCTTGTTCTGCAGAGCAACGCGCTCTTCGCCGCCCTTACCGATCACCATACCGGGCTTAGCGCAGTAGATGTTGACGGTAACGCGGGGAGCGGAAGTGGAAGGATCCACAGTGCGCTCGATCTCGATCTTGGGGACGCCAGCGTCCTTCAGCTGAGCCTTCAGCTCAGTGCGGATCTTGTGATCCTCGACGAGGTTATCGCTGAAATCCTTCTTGGAGGCAAACCAGCGGCTGTCCCAGTCTTTAATAACGCCGACACGAATGCCGTGCGGATTAACTTTCTGGCCCATTGTTTTCCCTCCTCCTTACGCTTTCTCTTTCAGAACAACGGTCATGTGGCTGGTGCGCTTCAGGATGCGGTAGCCGCGGCCCTGTGCACGAGGCATCATGCGCTTCAGCGTCGGGCCGGGGCAGACGTAGCACTCGGCGACGTAGAGGTTGTTCTTGTCCATATTGAAGTTGTTTTCCGCATTTGCGGCTGCAGACTTCACCAGCTTCAGAAGGGGCTCACAAGCGGCCTTCGGGGTGTACTGCAGGATTGCCAGCGCTTCGTCCAGGGGCTTGTTACGGATCAGGTCCATAACGATGGACACCTTACGAGGACTAATGCGGGCATAACGAAGAATTGCCCGAGCTTCCATGTTGTGTTCCTCCTTCTCTTACTTCGAATTACCGGTGTGGCCCTTAAAGGTGCGGGTGGGAACGAACTCACCCAGCTTGTGGCCAACCATGTCCTCGGTCACGTACACAGGCACATGCTTGCGGCCGTCGTGGACGGCAAAGGTGTGACCAACGAATTCGGGGAAGATCGTGGAGGCGCGGCTCCAGGTCTTGATGACCTGCTTCTTGCCGGAAGCGTTCATAGCTTCAACGTGCTTCAGAAGAGCAGCCTGGACGAAAGGACCTTTTTTAATGCTTCTACCCATTGTCTTAAACTCCTCTCTTACTTAGCACGCTTCACGATGAGCTTATCGGAGCGCTTATGATGCTTGCGAGTCTTGAGGCCCAGAGCAGGCTTGCCCCAGGGAGTCATAGGACCGGAGTGGCCAACAGGTGCGCGGCCCTCGCCACCGCCGTGGGGGTGGTCGCAGGGGTTCATGACGGTACCACGGCTGCCGGGACGGACGCCCATGTGGCGCTTACGGCCAGCCTTGCCGAGGTTGACGTTCTCGTGGTCGATGTTGGAGACCTGGCCGATAACTGCGGTGCAGTTGACAGGCACATTGCGCATCTCACCAGAGGGCAGACGGACCAGAGCGTAGCCATTCTCCTTAGCCATCAGCTGAGCCATGTTGCCAGCGGAGCGCACCAGCTGAGCGCCGCGGCCGGGATACAGCTCGATGTTGTGGATGATGGTACCGACGGGGATGTTCTCGAAGGGCAGGCAGTTGCCGGGCTTGATGTCGGCGCCCTTGCCGCTGATGACAACATCGCCGACCTTCAGGCCATCGGGGCGGATGATGTAGTTCTTAACACCGTCAGTGTACTCCACCAGAGCGATGAATGCGCTGCGGTTCGGATCGTACTCCAGAGTCTTGACGGTAGCGGGCATATCGGTCTTCTGACGCTTGAAGTCGATGACACGATACTTGGTGCGGTTGCCGCCGCCCTGATGACGGACGGTGATACGACCAGTGTTATTGCGGCCGCTGTGCTTCTTCATGGGCTCCAGCAGGCTGCGCTCGGGAGCGACCTTGGACAGGACGCTGTAGTCCGTGACGGTCATGCCGCGGCGGCCCGGAGTAGTGGGGCCATACTTTTTGATAGCCATTGTGCTATTCTCCTTTGTTTATCTTATGAATTATTATCGGGGTCATATCCCCATAGAGGAACCCTCGGTGGGTTCTATCAGACCATGCTGTTGAAGAACTCGATCTCCTTGGAGTCCTTGGTCAGGGTCACGATCGCCTTCTTGGAAGCGGCGGTGTAACCAGCATGCATACCCTGACGGCGGAAACGACCGCGGACAGAGATGGTGTTGACCTTGGAGACCTTGACGCCCGGGGAACAGGACCTCGACAGCCTGAGCGATCTCGACCTTGGTAGCATCGGTAGCGACCTTGAAGGTGTACTTCTTGTCAGCGATACCGGCCATGGAGTTCTCGGTAATGACCGGCTTCAGGATAATATCATGTGCGGTTTTCATTAGCCAAGCACCTCCTCGAGCTTCTTCGCTGCGTCGACGCTGATGATCAGCTTGTCGGCGTTCAGCACATCGTAGGTGTTCACGCTGCCTGCGAAGGTGGTCTTGACGCCAGCGATGTTGCCAGCGCTCTTGACGAACTTTGCATCGACAGTCTCATTGACCAGCAGGTTCTTCTTGCCAGCGCCGACGGCGCTCAGCATAGCGACAATAGCCTTGGTCTTGTACTCGTCGCAGGCGAACTTATCAACAACGACCATGTTGCCATTGGCAGCCTTGTCGGACAGGACGCTCAGCAGAGCCAGGCGCTTGACCTTGTTGTTGATGTGGTAGTTGTAGCTGCGGGGCTTGGGGCCCAGAGCGACGCCGCCGTGAGTCCACTGCGGTGCACGGATGGAACCCTGACGAGCGTGGCCGGTGCCCTTCTGGCGCCAGGGCTTCTTGCCGCCGCCGGAAACTTCCATGCGGATCTTGGTGTTCTGGGTGCCCTGACGCTGGTTGGCCAGGAAGTTCACCACAGCAATGTGGACAGCCTTCTCGTTCGGGGTGATACCGAACACGGCGTCGGAAAGCTCGATCTCGCCAGCGTGCTGACCGTTCATATCGACTACGTTAAACTTTGCCATTGTAGCTTTCCTCCTTACGCCTTCACGCTGTTGGCCAGAGTGACGATGGTGCCCTTGGAACCGGGGACCGCACCCTTGACAGCGATCAGATTGTTCTCGGTGTCAACCTTGACAACAGTCAGGTTCTGCACGGTGACGCGCACAAAGCCCATGTGGCCGGGCAGGCGCTTGCCGGGGAACACGCGAGCAGGGGTAGAAGTGGAACCGTTGGAACCTGCATGACGAGCAACAGGACCGGTGCCATGGCTCTCACGCAGACGGTGCTGACCGTAGCGCTTGATAACGCCCTGGTAGCCCTTGCCCTTGGAAACGCCCACGACGTCCACCTTGTCGCCCTCTGCGAAGACATCAGCCTTCAGCACGTCGCCAACGTTCATTGCGGAGACATCTTCCAGACGGAACTCGCGCAGGGTCTTCTTGGGGGCAACATTTGCCTTCTTGAAGTGGCCTGCAGCTGCCTTGTTGACCTTCTTGGCGGAAACCTCGCCGAAGCCCAGCTGGACAGCCTGATAACCATCGCTCTCGACGGTCTTCTTCTGCACGACGGTGCAGGGACCAGCCTCGATGACGGTCACGGGAATGACCTTGCCGCTCTCATCGAACAGCTGAGTCATACCGACTTTCTTGCCGATAATGCCTTTAACCATTCTCTTTTCCTCCTGTAAAGGTTATTGGTTGGCAGCGCACGTCACTGCCAACATGACCCCTCGGGAAACGAGGGCATCGAATTTGATCGAGTGTCTTTTACAGCTTGATCTCGATGTCCACGCCAGCGGGGAGCTGGAGGCTCATCAGAGCCTCGACCGTCTTGTTGGACGGCTTCAGAATGTCGATCAGACGCTTATGAGTGCGGCTCTCGAACTGCTCGCGGCTATCCTTGTACTTGTGGGTAGCGCGCAGAACGGTGACGATCTCACGATCGGTGGGCAGGGGGATGGGGCCGGACACGCGGGCACCAGTGTGCTTTGCGGTCTCCACGATCTTCTCTGCTGCGGCATCGATCAGCTGAGCATCATAGCTCTGCAGACGGATTCTGATTTTCTCTTTGACTGCCATTGCTTACGCCTCCTGAAAAAATTGTTTTGCCCTAGGCGAGCCGATAAATTGCTCTACACAGTTCCGGGTGTTCCTCGATTTGGCACTATAAAAACCGGTGAACCGCATGGCAGTTCTCCCGGAAACATATTAGCAAATCAAATCCGAACATTGGTTCCGCCCGTTTCGCAGGTCGCCCTGCCGAGGGAACGTATTCCATCGCTGTCAGTAATTCTTTCGCCCGGTTCTAAGATCGGACATACTCCGCGGAAATAACCCATCTCAGCTATCGCCGGATGACAACCTCCCGCATCTACGCATATCGCTGGCCTGCACGACTTGTATCGCACAAGCCCTTTGCAGCCGAGAGTTATTCTATCACACCTTCGTGCATTTGGCAAGTGTTTTTTAGAAAAAAGAACGAATTTTCTTTTTTATTTTCTCCGTTTTGTCAAAAAGCGCATTTTCTGTGCAAGATGCACAATCCGCAGGCTTTTCTGCCGGTGGAAAACTCCCCTGCCCCGCTTTTGCAGAGGTAGTATGGACGGTTTTGCTGCGGATTATACCTATTATACAAAGGAAGCGGCCTCACCCTCTCCGTCACTTCGTGCCAGCTCTCCCAAAGGGAGAGCCCTTGGCAGTCCACGCAAACTTCATCTCTTTACCAAGGCCTCTCCCCTTGGGAGAGGTGGATGCGAACGTAGTGAGCAGACGGAAGGGCGAGCTGCTTTCCTGCCGCGCTGCTGCTTCCGCAGGAAGCAGGCGCTACAGATGCCGGTCGCCTTTACGACCCCACCCGTGAAAATGGCATACCGGAGCGTCCGCAGACGCCCGGTATGCCGAAAATATAAATAATTCTTCCGCTGAAGACGGCCAGAGCAAAGCGGAGGCCATTTAGATCATTTCTTTTTCAGCTGTTCCGCCAGCCCATCCCGGGGCGTGATGTAGACCGTGGTGTACACCTCGTACAGCACCATGCCGGGCTTGGCACCGCTGGCTTTCCAGATGTTTTTCACCTCGGTGGTGTCCACCGCCACCTTGGCGCCGGTGCCTGCCTTGTAGGTGCTGGAATACACGACAGCCAGCTCTGCAGCCTCCTGCCTGGTGGTGTCCGGGATGTCCTCGCCCCGGCTCATGACCACAACGTGGCTGCCGGGGGCCTTCTGAACATGGAACCACAGATCTTTGCCCCGGGCGGTGTGGAGGGTGAGCTTGTCGTTCTGGGCGTTGTTGCGGCCCACCAGGATCTCAAAGCCATCGGTGGACGTGAACCGGAGGAAATCGGCGGGCTTCTGGCGCTTATCGCGCTGCTTGTAGTATTTCAGATAGCCCTGACTCTTGAGCTCGGCCCGGATCTCGTTGAGGGCCGCTTCGCCGGAAGCGGTCTCCACCTCGTAGAGCACCGTTTCCAGATAGGCGATCTCCTTCTCGCCCTCGGCCAGCAGGTCCACCAGCATCCGGGCTGCAGTCTGCTTCTTTTTATAGTTTTTGAAGAAGTTCTGAGCGTTCTGGCTGGGTGTGAACCGCAGGTCCAGCGGGATGGTCACTTCCTTGCCCTCGTCGTACCAGTTGGGCACGGTGATGCTCTTCATGCCCTTCTGGGCCAGGTAGAGGTTGGCCGACAGCAGTTCGCCGTAGAGGCGGAGCTTATCGCTCTTGCCGCTGGCGGCAAGCTCTTCCTGACGGGCCGCCTGCTTGCGGACGGCACGCTCGTACATATTGTGGACGGCTTTGTGGAGTTCCTTGCTTTTGGTGCGCAGGCGTTCCGCGCGGTCCTTCTCAGCGTAGTAGCCCTCCAGCATGGCGTTGAAGGAGGGCCACTCCTTTATAATATATTTTTCGCCGTACTGCTGCGGGCGGAAGAAGGTATACTCGATGGGCTTGCCGCTGGGGTCGGTGACGCTGCAGGGCGTACCGCCGGTTGCGTGCTCTTCCTTCAGCTCGTCGATGGCAGCCATAAGCTTGCGCTTCTGTTCCTCGGTCAGCTCATTGGCCAGCAGATGTTCGCCGTCAAAGGCACGCCATGCAGCCTCGCGGCAGACCACCGGGCCAACACCGGCCACGGTCTTGTTGAGGGCATCTGCCACCGGCAGATCTCTCTGGCAGGCTGCTGCCACGATGGACGCACTGCTCACCAGCAGGAAGTCCGGTCTTGCAGGCTTGGGCGGCGTGGTATAGGGCAGGCCCGGCAGCAGCTGCCGCACATCGCTGTCCTCAAAATCCACCCGTTTGAGGGCATCGATGATCTTGCCGTTCTGCACCAGCACCAGATTGGAGTAACGGCCCATCAATTCGGCACACAGGGTGTTGCGCACAAGGTCGCCCATCTCGTTGGTGCACTGGAAATCAAAATAGACGATGCGGTCTCCCGGCTCCATCCGCACATCCAGCAGCCTGCCGCCGGACAGATGCTTGCGCATCAGCATACAGAAGGAGGGCGGGGTCTCCGGGTTTTCAAAGCTTTCTTCGGTCAGGCACACGCGGGCGGAACCGCTGCGGGCCGAAAGCAGCAGCGCATAGGTATCCGTGCGGGTGCGCAGGGTGAGCACCAGCTCATCGCGGGTCGGTTCAAATAGTTTTGCGATCTTGGCGTCGGTCAGCGTTGCTTTGAGCTCTGCTGCCGTAAGGGCCAGTGTCGCGGCATCCAATGCCATAGTGTTTACCTCATTTAACGATTTTAAATGGCCGCCGCATTCGCTTTGGCCATAATCAGCGGAATTTTTATTTGTATTTGTAATTCGGCAAAGCCTGCGGGCTTTGCCGAATTACTCTTTCACAGAAGAGGCTGCAGCGGCAATCTTCATCTCAGCCGGAAAATCGCTGCAAGAAAAAGCAGCGGCTTTCCCTCACAAATACGTATACGGGTCCCGGTTCTCGGTGCTCACCAGCACTTCCAGCTCCGGCAGGGCGGCGCGCAGCTTTGCAGCCACGGCGGCAGTCACCGGAAATTCGGTGGCATAGTGGCCCGCCGCGATGAGCGAGAGACCCAGACGCTTTGCGTCGATGGCGTGGTGATGGTTTGCCTCACCGGTCAGCAGGCAGTCCGCGCCCATAGCAATGGCATCTGCAAACAGGCTTCCGCCCGCACCGCTGATGACCGCCAAGCGCTTGACCGGCTTACCCGCATCCACAAACTTCACCTGCACCGCCGGGCCGTTCTTCGGCTGGTTGCAGCGCGCAGCAAGCTCCTGCTGTGCCTTGCGGGCAAGCTCCGGAACCGCGATTTCTTCAATGGCTCCCACACGGCCGCAGCCCTCGGCAAAGGTTTCCATATTCTTCATGTCAAAGATGCCTGCCAGCACTTCGTTCACGCCGCCCTCGGCAGCATCCAGATTGGTGTGCATACAGATGGCAGAAATGCCCGCCTGCACCAGCTGGAAAGGCACATCCTGCGGGCCGATCTTTTTGAGCGGATCAAAAATGACCGGGTGGTGGGACACGATCATCTCACACTGCTTTGCAGCGGCTTCGGCCACCACTTCGGGGGTGATGTCCAGTGCTGCCAGCACCCGGTGCATCTGCCCGCCGCAGTCCACCAGCAGGCCGGGATTATCCCAGTGTTCCGCCAGCTCCAGCGGCGCGATGGCCTGCATTGCTTCGTATACCTGCCGTACTGTTGTCATCCTTCTGTCCCTCTTTTAAAATTGCATCGATCTCGGCGGCAAGCGGACTGCCATCCGGCACGCCAAGGCGCATCCGGGGCAGCTTTGCCTTCTGCCAGTCGGCGTAGCCTTTTCCCTCGGGCCACTCTCCCGTACTGCCAAACAGGCACTCGGCAAAGGTGGGCGCATACACCCTGCCGGTGTACTCCGCCGCCATCACCGCGTACCAGCGGCCCGCCGCCTGCACCGGGCGGTCGGCTGCAAAGGAGAAGCCATGCTCCCACAACCAGCGGCGCAGCGCGTCGTGGCGGGTGGCCGGGATCATGATGATCCGCGGCCCTCCCACGGTGAACACCCACGGGGCTTTCTCTAAAATTTCCCAAGTGGTCTGGGCGGAAACGCCCGCCAGCACGATGCTGCCTACTTCGTTCTCCGTAAGCACAGAAAGACCGTCGCCAAGCCGAAGCTCAGCGCGGTCTTTACAGCCTGCATGTTCCAGCGTCTGCTCTGCCTTTGCCAGCGGGCCGGGCCGCAGGTCGGCACCGATCACCTTCGGGTATTTTCCCGAAGCCGCCAGCACCGCCGTCAGCTTGCCGTGGTCGCAGCCGATGTCCGCCACCGGCTCTCCCGGCCGCACAAGCTCTGCGGCGGCAGCCAGACGCGCATCCAGTGTGGGCAGCAATTTATGCCTTCTTTGCGGACAGATGCTCGTTCAGCTTCTCGATCAGCTCATCGCAGTCCACGCCGTGGACAGCACAGGCCTCCTCGATGCTCTCGCCGCGGGATGCAGGGCAGCCCAGACAGTGCATGCCGATCTCCATGAAGTAGGGAGCGGTGGTCTGGTCCATATCCAGGATATCGCCGATGATGGTCTCGCGGGTCACCTGCTTTGCGTCCTTGTGTTCTTCCTTCTTGAGCATATTGAAAATATCAAACATGATGGTTTTCCTTTCCTGTTGGGTAAAATCACGGCATAACCTACCGTTCTTCTATACTATACCCTAAACCGGTACTGTTTTTCAAGTATCTGCTGGGATTTTCAGCGTTTACTGGTAATTCTTATCCAGCGAGAAGCCGCGCCCGCTCACCTCGGTCACATGGCTCACGATCATAAAGCAGGTGGGGTCGATGGCATGGGCCAGCTTTTCCAGCTTCGGCAGCTGGCGGTTGCTCACGATGCTCAGCAGCACCTGCTCCGGCTCGTGGCTGTAGCCTCCCTCGCCATGCAGCACGGTCACACCGCGGTCCAGCTGGGTGAAGATGGCCTCGCGGATATCATCGGCGTGCTGGCTGATGATCTTTACCTCGGTGCGGGTAGTGCCGAAGATGAGCACCTTGTCCAGCACCACCGTATACACGATCACCATCACGATGCCGTACAGACACTGCTGCAGCGGGCTGAACGCCGCCTGCAGGCAGAGGATGAGCATATCGAACACCAGCATACTGGCCGACACCGGGATGTGGAAATATTTGTTCAGCACCAGCGGAGGGATGTCCATGCCGCCGGTGGATGCGCCTGCCCGGATGGTGATGCCCAGCGAAACGCCTACGCCGAGGCCTGCAAAAATGGTGTTGAGCACCAGATCATCGGTGAGCACAAAGCCTGTGAACACCCGCTCCCACAGGGCCAGAAACAGGGGGCTGAGCACGGTGCTGGCAATGGTGGTGATGGCAAAGCGCCGCCCCAGCAGCACCCAGCCCACCGTAAGCATGGTCATGTTGATGACGAACAGCACACCGGACACCGGCAGTCCCAATGCACGGTTGATGCCCAGTGCGATGCCGGTGGCACCGCCGGTGATCAGGCCTGACGGCACAAGAAACAGCACCACCGTGAGCGCATACAGTGCATTGCCCACGATGATGGACAGCGAATTGAATGCGATCTGCTGCTCATATGAAAGCTTTATCATCTTTTGTCCCTCATTCTTGAATTCCTTTCTTCTATGATAACGAAAAAATCCGCATTTATCAAGCGTTTCGCCCATAAATGCGGAATAATCCCGGAACAAATTACATTTTGTTGTTTACTGCGCAGAGGTTTCCTGCACCGGTTCCTCGTCCTCCAGCAGACGCAGACCGGCGGTATCCGTCACCGGCAGCGAGAACACGATCGCGCCCGCCTTTGGCCCGGCACCGTCCATGATGGCTTTCATGATGCGGTTCTTTTCCGGCGTGCGGGCCACGATGAGCACCAGCTCCTTTTCGTTCACCAGCTCCACGCCAAGGAACTGGGCTGCGCCTTCCATGCCGGTACCCTTGGCGTGGATCACCGTGCCACCGCCGGCACCTGCGGCGCGGGCGGCATCCATAATGGTGCCGGTGTGGCCCTGATTGGCGATCACCAGCAGCAGTTCGTAACGGGTATCCTTCAAGGTGCTCTCCTCCTTCAATGTCAGCGGCTGGTGCTGGGTGAGGAACATCAGCGCCCTTCTGCCGCCGATGCTGCTCAGCACCGTGAATGCAATGCCGGTGCCCGGCACGTCGATGCGCATTTTGCGGCGCAGGTCTGTCCGGACGGCCTTCCATGTATCCTCTGTCACCACCGCCAGCAGCACCGCCTTCTCGGTCTTTTCCAGACCCAGCGTGGCCAGCGTTTCCCGCACCGCTGTGCCGCTGCCCACCGTGCGGTTCACATCCACGCCGCGCTGCTGGTACAGCTGCAAAAAGGCATCGGTGGAGCGGCGGTCGGTGATGGTCACCATCAAAAACAACGAACTCATACCGCACCCTCCTTACAGTTCAATGATATCATCGTCCGGCAGTCCGGCAAAGGCCGCACCCATGGCCGCAGGCTGCAGCCGCCGGGCCGCGGGTGCGCAGCTGTGCCAAAGGCCCATCAGCTGCACCGTAATGAGCGGGGTCATGGCCACCATGGCCACCACGCCGAAAGCGTCGGTGACGATATTGCCGCCCACGGCCACGCAGGCACCCTGTGCCAGCGGCAGCAGGAAGGTGGCTGTCATGGGGCCGGATGCCACGCCGCCCGCGTCAAATGCAATGGCGGTGAACAGCTTTGGCACCACAAAGGAGATGCCGATGGCAAACACATAGCCCGGCACGAGGAACCACAGAATGGAAACGCCGGTGAGCACTCGCACCATGGCAAGGCCCACCGAGATGGAAACACCTGCCGAGAGTGCCATGCCCATGGCCTTGGCCGAAATGGCACCGTCGGTCACCTCTTCCACCTGCTTGTTCAGCACATAGACGGCCGGCTCAGCCTTGACGATGAAGTAACCGATGAGCATTCCAATGGGAATGATGATCCAGCGGAAGCTCTGCCCGGCCAGCACCTGACCCAGATAATTACCGGCGGGCATAAAGCCCACATTTGCGCCGGTGAGGAACAACACAAGGCCCACGTAGGTATACGCAAGCCCCACCGCAATGCGGCCCAGCGACCGGCGGTCCATGTACAGAGCCACAAATTGAAAAATGCCGAACATCACGATGATGGGCAGCAGCGAGACAGCGATCTCTTCCAGATACGTAGGCAGGCTGACATGGAACAGCTGCCACAGCTCCACCGAGTCGCTCACCTCCGGCAGCACCGGCGGGATATAGGTGCTGTCCGAGGCGCGGAACACGATGCCCAGAATGAGCACTGCCAGAATGGGGCCGATGGGCACAACCAGACCAAAGCTGTCGTCCGCCGCGTGGCGGTCGCCGCGGATAGGACGAAACACCCACGCCCAGCGCCATGATAAAGGGCACCGTCATGGGGCCGGTGGTCACGCCGCCGGAATCAAAGGCCACAGCAAGAAATTCCTTGGGCACAAACGCCGCCAGAAGAAAGATCATGCCGTAGAACAGCACCAGCAGCTTTGGCAGCGAGATGCCAATGAGCATACGCAGGAAGGCAAACACCAGAAACAGGCCCACGCCCGCCGCCACCGATAAAATAAGGGTGCGGTTCGGGATGGAGGGCACCTGATTTGCCAGCACCTGCAGGTCCGGCTCCGAAATGGTGATGAGGAAGCCCAGCAGAAAGCCGATGCCCAAGATCACCGGCAGCTTCCGGCTTTTGGTGATCACCGCACCCACGCGCTCGCCCATGGGGGTCATGCTCATCTCCGCGCCCAGTGTGAAGAACATGATGCCCACCACGATCATGGCGGCCCCCAGCAAAAAGCACAGCAGGATGCTGGGCGACACCGGCGCAATGGTAAAGCAGAGCACCAGCACGATGGCTGCAATGGGCAGCACTGCCTGTAGCGCTTCCAATAGTTTTTCCCGCAGTTTCGGGAGGGATGCTTTCAGGATAGCGTCCACCGCCTTTCACCGTTTTATATCCATTTTGTACAAATCAGAAACAAGTATATGAATAGTATACAAGGCAAAAGCCGCCCCGTCAACAAACGGAGCGGCAAAGATCGGCAAAGACGCAAAAGCTTTACAGTTTCTTCCAAGTTTGTCTTTATTTCGTCAGATCTCCTGCTTTGCCAGCACGTCCGAGGTGGGGGTCTGGAACACCGGGATATTGGCATAGGGGTCAGCCACTTCTTCTGCAGGCAGGCTCTTCATGTAGGCATCCATGCTCTCGGCCACCTTCTTGGCCACAGCCACCGCCTCCACCACGGTGCGTGCGCCCATCACGGCATCGCCGCCGGCAAATACGCCCTCGCGGGTGGTGCTGCCGTCCTCGCTGACGGTGAGCAGACCCTTCTGGTTGGTCTCGATGCCGGTAGTGGTCTTGACGAGGTTGCTCTCCGAGCCCTGGCTCACCGAGACGATCACGCCGGTGTGGGGGTAGAAAATCTCACTGCCCTCCACCTGAGTGAACCTGCCATCTTCGCCCTTGACGGTATCGCGGCAGATCAGGCCGTTCTCACGGATCTCCACCGGTGCTTTGCAGAAGCGGAAGCCCACGCCCTCCAGCTTTGCATAGCTCACCTCGTACTCGGAAGCACTGATGCAGCTCTCGTCGCGGCGGGCATAGCAGGTGACGTGGCGGGCACCGTTGCGGATGGCGGTGCGGGCGCAGTCCATGGCAGAGTTGCCCACGCCGATCACCGCAACATCGCTGCCCAGACGGAACGCCTTGGAGTTTGCCAGATAATCGATGCCAAAGGCTACATTTCCCAAAGTTTCGCCCTTGATATGCATGGCGTTTGCCTTCCACAGACCGGCACCGATGAACACGCTCTTGTAGCCGTCGCGGAACAGATCATCGATGGTGATGGTCTTGCCGATGGTGGTGTTGGGCCGCACCTTGATGCCCTTCAGCTCCAGATGGCGGTACTGGAAATCGTCCAGCACGCTGTCCGGCAGGCGATAGTTGGGGATGCCGTAGCGCATGACGCCGCCAATCTTATCCCGGGCATCAAAGATGGTCACATCGTAGCCCCAGCGTGCCAGCAGCACCGCAATGGTCAGGCCCGCCGGGCCGGAGCCAACGACTGCCGCCTTCATGCCGTTTTTGGGGGCAGGGCCGGCGGTCATTTTGTTGGCGTAGGTCGTGGAAATGTAGTCTTCAATAATGGAGAAGTGCACCGGGTCGTGGCTGGGCATCCGGTTGCGCACGCAGTGGCCCTCGCACTGGTTCTCGTGGTTGCACACCAACGCACAAACGGTGGTCAGCGGGTTATTCTCAAACAGCATTCTGCCAGCTTCGTCCATCTGGTTTGCCTTGAGCAGCCGAATGACCTCCGGGATGTTGGTGTGGATGGGGCCCGACCCTGCTGGCACAGCGGCTTTTTGCAGCCCAGACAGCGGTTGGCTTCGTCCAGAACGTGAAGTGCCATGAAGTTTCCTCCTTATTGCGTGCAGTTTTCTGATTCCGTTCTCATTTGTTGTATCCAACATTGCATTGCTTTAATCATACACCACAAACCGTCCGGGCACAAGTGTTTCTGCATAAAATTTCTTCGATTATTTTTGTCAATTCGTCAAAGATAATTTTTGACGATATACTCCCCATCGGCCCGGGCACCCGGAGTGCGCCAAAATCGCTGGCTCCTGCCTGTGCCGCCGCCATGCGGGCGCAGGCATCGTTTTCTTTTTCCAGCTTTGCCAGCGAGTGGCTCAGCGGCAGGGATGCATGCTTCAGCAGCGGAAGTGCTTCCCGCCTTGCCCCCAGCAAATGCAGATAGGGCGGCAGGGCAGGCACGATCTCCGCCGTATAGCCCAGTGCCGCATCCATAGCAAGACGGCGCATCCGGGCCCGGGGGTAACGCACAGTGGTCAGCGCGTCCAGCAGCTAAGGGGCAGGCCGGTGCAGCTGCGTTTTCCAGCCGGTGGTCCAACCCCTCGGAAACGCCCCGCACTGCGGCAAAAGGTTCCGGTCGTGCACAGGTATACCCGCCCGCAGCAGAGCCAGCTCACACCGGCCCGCAGCGGCATGATCCGTATACATTCCGTCGATTTCCGCTTTTTTATACAGCCCCAGTGCTTTTTCCGGCACATAAGGAGTCAGCGCATCCGCGCCCTGCTCTGCCCAGAGGGCACGCGCAGCGCGCTGGCACTGGCAAACTGGTGCGTGGCCGCTTTCGGCAAGGGCCTGCCCGTGGCCCGCCCCCACGCGGGGCAGCGGCACCGGGGTCATGGGTGCCTCCTGTTCCAGAATGGCCTTGCAGTATTCCACTGCCAGATTGTTGTTGGGCTTATCCAACAGCGCGGCCAGTGCCGTGCCAGGGCAGAGCGTTTCCACCGCCGCTTGCCGCGCCGCCGCAAAGCTGCGGGCACCGGCTGCAAGCGGCGCTTCAGCTCGGTGCGGTAGGCCTCGCTGTTCAGTACCCGGGCAGCTTCCATCAGCAGGGCTGCGTCCGGCGTCTCTGCCCCGAACACCAGCGCATCGCACCCGGCGGCGGCAAGGATGCGCACCCCCGCCCGGGCAAAAGCCTCTGCCCCGCAGCACAGGCGCAGCAGGGCCAAAATATCGAATCTGCCCACTGCGAGGCCTGCACCCGCACCGCTTCCGGCAGCAGAGGCAGTGCGCCGCGCTGGGTCAGCCCGCAGCTCATGGCCACCGCCACATGCTGTGCTCCCAGCGCTTTTGCCTGCGCCAGCTGCCATGCATGGCCGTTGTGAAAGGGGTCGTACTCTGCAATGATACCGGCAAATTTCATAGATAAGCTCCTCTGCAGGGCTGCTGCGCCCTCGGAAAGATTGTTAAATTTATATCGTATATACAGAAAACTGCAGTGGTTTTGCGCATTTGTGGGCAGGATGTACAAAAACCTTGCATGTACACAAGCTTTACCGCTTTGCCCGGGTTGCGGCTTGAAAAGCCGCCCACCCTATTATATAATAAACACAGGAATCTGTAAAATTCTGTCCTCAGGTTTAAAAAGAGGGCAGACCAAAAACATACAGGAGGCAACACAGATGAAAGTTCTGGTTATTAACTGCGGCTCTTCTTCTCTGAAGTATCAGCTGATCGATATGGACGGCGAGAAGGTGCTGTGCAAGGGCCTTTGCGAGCGCATTGGCATGGAAAGCAGCATGATCACCCACGAGGCCAACGGCCATAAGGCCACCACGCCCGCCATCTTCCCCACCCACACCGAGGCATTTGCCGAGGGTCGTGAAGAAGATGACCACCGGCGAAGGCAAGTGCATCAACGACGTCAGCGAGATCGATGCCATCGGTCACCGTGTCGTGCACGGCGGCGAGAAGTTCAAGGAGAGCTGCCTGATCACCGACGAGGTCATCGAGACCATCCGCGAGCTGAGCCCTCTGGCTCCCCTGCACAACCCCGCCGGCATTCTGGGCATCGAGGCCGCACGCAAGGTGTTCGGCAACATCCCCATGGTGGCCGTGTTCGATACCGCTTTCCACAGCACCATGCCTCCGAAGGCTTATATGTACGCCATTCCGTATGAGTACTACCGGTGCGGTGCGCCGCTACGGCTTCCACGGCACCAGCCACAAGTACGTTGCTCACAAGGCTGCCGAGTATCTGGAAGAGCCCATTGAGCGCCTGAAGCTGATCACCTGCCATCTGGGCAACGGTTCCTCCATTGCCGCTGTGGATCAGGGCAAGGTCGTGGACACCTCCATGGGCATGACCCCGCTGGCCGGCCTGATGATGGGCACCCGCTGCGGCGACCTGGACCCCTCTGTGGTCAACTACCTGAAGTACACCCTGAACATCACCGGCCACGAGCTGGACGAGATCCTGAACAAGAAGTCCGGCCTGCTGGGCATCTCCGGTGTTTCCAGCGACAAGCGTGACGTGGAAGAGGCAGCTGCTGCCGGCAACAAGCGCGCACAGCTGGCTTCCGACATGCTGAACTACCAGATCAAGAAGACCGTTGGCGCTTACATCGCTGCAATGGGCGGCGTGGATGCCATCGTCTTCACCGGCGGCATCGGCGAGCACGATGCAATTGCCCGTGCAAAGGTCTGCCACCACATGGATTGGCTGGGCATCCGCATCGACAGCGAGAAGAACAAGCACCCCGTGGGCGATGTGTGCGAGATCACTGCCTGGGGCGCAAAGGTGCGCACTCTGGTCATTGCTACCGACGAGGAGCTGATGATCGCCCGCGACACCAAGGAAGTCATTGAGAAGTAATCGTTTCCCAAAGGGGCTGCAGGGGCTGCTGCAATGAATGCGGCGATTTTCATCTTTCGGCAGTTATTTTACCCAAATCAGCCCTGTCGGATTGTGCTATCTATACAAATAACAAGGCGAATGGTTGTTTTTTGGTTGACAAATTTCAAAAAGAACGGTACAATAGAAAAGTCCTCAATTGGAGGACGTCCATTCATTCAAGCCCCTGGTAAGCTTACGATCAGCGCGATGGTCCCAAAACCAAAGGTATGGTTACAATCCTTCCGTGGGCAAGAACTAACTAAAGAGGAGATACTACTATGTTTGAAGACAAGACTCTGGTCTGCAAGGACTGCGGTAAGGAATTTGTTTGGACTGCTGGTGAGCAGGAGTTCTACGCATCTCGCGGCTTCGAGAATCAGCCCCAGCGCTGCAAGCCCTGCCGTGACGCCCGCAAGAACGGCGGCGCACGCAGCAACAGCGGTGAGCGTCAGATGTTCGATGCTGTCTGCGCAGCTTGCGGCAAGGCTTGCAAGGTTCCCTTCCAGCCCCGTGAGGACCGTCCGGTCTACTGCTCTGACTGCTTCGCTCGCATGAAGCAGAACTAAGCGCTGATTTTTATTTAAATCGGTAACAAAAGGCCCGCTGTCGAAAGGCAGCGGGCCTTTTTTGTATTCAGAGCATCTCCAGTCTGATTACGCAGCCATGACGGAGGAAGTCTTTCACACCAGCGGCGCAATGAACTTGAGCAGGATGCCCGCCAGATGCAGCAGCTTTTTGCCCTGCCAGATACTTTCTCTCGTCTGCTCCACCCTGCGGCACCGGGTGAGTGTATCCTGAAAATCCGCTTCCATGTTGGCAATGCAGTCGGTGCCGCGCATCCAGACCGCGTTTTCAAAGTGATGGTACAGGCTGCGGTAGTCCAGATTGATGGTGCCCGCCACAGCTTCCACGCCGTCGGCGATCACGATCTTCGCATGGGTAAAGCCGGGCTGCCACTCGCTGATCTTCACACCCGAAGAAAGCAGCGCCTTGTAGTGGGTCTTGGCCAGTGCATAAACGAACCACTTATCCGGCTTGCCGGGCAGGATCAGGTGCACATCCACGCCGCGCTCTGCCGCAAAGCGCAGGGCCGTTTCCAGCTCGCCGTCTAAAATCAGATACGGCGTGATGATGTGCACATACTTCCGGGCGCGGTTGAGCATATCCATGTACACCATTTCGCCCACCCGCTCACCGTCCAGCGGGCAGTCTCCGTAGGGCACCACAAAGCCCTTGGCGTTTGCTGCCGCCGGGATGGGATCGGACAGGAACTGCTCAAACTCCGGCTGGCGCAGGATGCTCCACATCCGCAAAAACAGCGCCGTCATGGAGCGCACACCTTCGCCTTCCAGCATCAGGGCCGAGTCCTTCCAGCGGCCATACTTTTCTATGTGGTTGATGTACTCATCTGCCAGATTCACGCCGCCGGTAAAGCCCACCTGGCCATCAATGACCAGAATTTTGCGGTGGTCGCGGTAGTTGTAGTGAGTGGAAACAAAGGGCGTGACCGGCGAGAACACCTTGCACTGGATGCCCAGCGCTTCCAGCCGGCTGGGGTAATCCCGCGGCAGGGTGGAAAACTCACAGGTGCCATCATACATCACCCGCACATCCACCCCCTGCGCCGCCTTGCGGGCCAGCACTTCCAGAATGCGGCCCCACATCAGGCCTTCATCCACGATGAAATATTCCAGAAAGATGTATTTTTTTGCCGTTTCCAGCTGGCGCAGCATTTCATCGAACATAGCTTCGCCGCCGTTGAAGTAGGTGGCCACCGTGTCGGCATAGACCGGAAATCCGCCGCCCTTGCCCCGCAGATACCGTGCCAGCGGCATCGCTTCGGGTGCCTGCTCCTGCAAAAGCTCCACGGTCTGCTCATTCTGCGGCAGCTGGGCGCGGGTCTGGCCCTCCAGATCCAGCAGGCGGCGCTTCAGGGCATTGTGGCCCACATCACTTTTGGTGTACCAGAACAGCGGCACGCCCAGCACCGGCATCAGCGCTGTGACCACCAGCCATGTAATGCGCACGCTGTTGTCCATGTCCTGATTGAGCAGATAGACCATCATTGCCGCTGTTACCAGCAGGGTGCCGCCAAAATAATGCGGCAGCAGCTCGCCGAACCACTGCAGCAGGCTGAACAGCGCGAACGCCTGTAAAAGCAGCAGAACCAGCACTAGGCCAAAACGGCCGAAAATAGCGTGTACCACGCCCTTCTGTCCCCGTTTGAGCAGGCGGATGCCGCCATCCTCAAACACCCGGACCTTGTCCTTCATATTTTGCTGAAATTGTTTTTTCTGCATGGCATTTTCCCTTATCTCACACATTTGCAGCCCTGGGGCTGTAAAAATGTGTCGGTTTGTGTTATGATGTACAGGAACAAGCCCGCCCGGCGCTGTGTCCCGGACAGGCAGCTTTGTACCTATTATAATCCATTCCTGCCCTTTTTTCCACCCAAAGCGGCAGGATGATGCAGGAGGGACCCCTATGAATAATCTGATCATTGGCATTGCAGGCGGCTCCGGCAGCGGCAAGACCACCCTTGCTCTGCGGCTGAAGGAGCGTTTTGGCGAGGATGAAGTGCGCCTGATCTCCCACGACAGCTATTACAAGCGCCACGACGAGCTGCCCTTTGAGGAGCGCTGCAAGCTGAACTACGACCATCCGGATGCTTTTGACAACGCCTTGCTGATCTACCATCTGCAGGAGCTGAAGGCAGGCCGCGCCATCGACTGCCCGGTGTACGACTACTCCAACCTCAACCGCAGCGACAAGGTGCAGCACATCGAGCCCGCACCGGTGCTGATCGTGGAAGGCATCCTGCCCTTTGTGGAGCCGGAGCTGTGCGCCCTGTTCGACTACAAGATCTATGTGGACACCGACGCCGACGAGCGCATCCTGCGCCGTCTGGTGCGGGATGTGAAGGAGCGGGGCCGCAGTCTGGACAGCGTCATCAATCAGTACCTGACTACCGTCAAGCCTATGCACGAAGCCTTTGTGGAACCCAGCAAGCGCAACGCAGACATCATTGTACCCAACGGCGGCGAGAACACCGCTGCGGTGGAGATGCTGGCCCATCACATCCGTAACCTGATCGAGAAGGCAAACATGGTGTAAATTTCTACTTTATTTTTGCACGCAAAAGGAGCCACCGCACAGTTTGTGCAATGGCTCCTTTTTTCTTTTTGTTTCAGTGGATAGAGGTACGCACCAGTGCGCGCTTGAGACGCGCCTGAGCCAGCTCGTAGTCCCGCTTGTCGAGGTTCTTCTGCGCAAGAATCTCCTCCGCGCGCTTCTTGGAAGCCTCGGCGCGGGCCTGATCGATCTCCTCGGCCCACTCCCATGTGGTGGCGACCAGACGCACTTCGCCATCCAGCACGCTCAGCAGCCCGCCCATGCAGGCGGCGCGGCGGCGCTGGCCCTCGGCATCCACGATATGGGCTTCGCCCATGCCCAGCGCGGTGCAGTAATCCCCGTGTTTGGCAAGGATGGCCAGATCGCCGTCAATGGCGCGGCAGACGATGCGCTCGGCCTGCCCGTCAAAGGCGCAGCCGTCCGGCGTGACCACCGTCAGATGAAAGGTCGTCATGGTTTACCCTTTCTTCGCTTTTGCGAACACGTCATCGATGGTGCCCGCGAACAGGAATGCGCTCTCGGGCAGCTCATCGCACTCGCCGTTCAGGATCATCTTGAAGCCGCGCAGGGTCTCCTTAAGCGGCACATACTGGCCGGGCATACCGGTGAACTGCTCTGCTACGTGGAAGCTCTGGCTCAGGAAGCGTTGCACCTTGCGGGCGCGGCTGACCGTGCGCTTGTCTTCCTCGCTCAGCTCGTCCATGCCCATGATGGCAATGATGTCCTGCAGCTCCTTGTAGCGCTGCAGCACCTTCTGGACGGCGCGGGCGATCTCGTAGTGCTCCTGACCCACGACCTCCGGGCTGAGGATGCGGCTGGTGGAATCCAGCGGGTCCACAGCAGGGGTAGATGCCCTGCGAAGCAATGTCACGGCTCAGGACCGTGGTGGCATCCAGATGGGTAAAGGTGGTGGCAGGGGCCGGGTCGGTCAGGTCATCGGCGGGCACGTAGACGGCCTGTACCGAGGTGATGGAACCCTTGCGGGTGGAGGTGATGCGCTCCTGCAGAGCACCCATCTCGGTGGCCAGCGTGGGCTGGTAGCCGACGGCAGAGGGCATACGGCCCAGCAGTGCGGACACCTCAGAGCCGGCCTGCGTAAAGCGGAAGATGTTGTCGATGAACAACAGCACGTCCTGACCCTCGACATCGCGGAAATACTCCGCCATGGTCAGGCCGGAAAGTGCAACGCGCATACGCGCTCCGGGCGGCTCGTTCATCTGGCCGTAAACCAGAGCGGTCTTGTTGATAACGCCGCTCTCGGTCATTTCGCCGTACAGATCGTTGCCCTCACGGGTGCGCTCGCCGACACCGGTGAACACCGAGTAGCCGTTGTGCTCGGTGGCGATGTTATAGATCAGCTCCTGGATCAGGACCGTCTTGCCGACGCCTGCACCGCCGAACAGACCGATCTTGCCGCCCTTTGCGAACGGGCAGATCAGGTCAACGACCTTGATGCCGGTCTCGAGGATCTCGGTCGTGGACTGCTGCTCCTCGTAGCTGGGAGCAGGGCGGTGGATGGGCCAGTAGGCCTCCGGGGCCGGGGCGGGCTTGTTGTCCACGGGCTCACCCAGCAGGTTGAACACGCGGCCCAGACACTGGTCGCCCACGGGCACTTTGATGGGTTCGCCGGTATCCACGGCTTCGGTGCCGCGCACCAGACCATCGGTGCTGTTCATTGCAATGCAGCGCACCACGTTATCGCCGGTGTGCTGTGCCACCTCGACCACCAGCTTTTCGCCGTGGTTGTCGATCTCGATGGCGTTGAGCAGCTCCGGCAGCTGGCCATCCTCAAACTGGATGTCCAGCACCGGGCCGATGACCTGGAGCACCTTGCCGATATGTTTTTCGGACATAGGCTACAACTCCTTTTTGATAGGTTTTAAATCTCCGCGCCGGCCACGATCTCGGTGATCTCCTGCGTGATGGCAGCCTGACGGGCACGGTTATAATACAGGTTCAAATGGTCGATCATCTCACCGGCGTTCTTGGTGGCGGCATCCATGGCAGTGCGGCGGGCTGCCAACTCACTGGCTACGCTCTCACACACGGCACCGTAGACGATGCCTGCCACATACTCCGGGATGATCGCGCTGAATACTTCCTCGCTGCTGGGCTTGTACAGGATCTGGCTGCGGCGGGCATCGGCCTTCTGCTGCTCGGTGGGTTCGATGGACAGCGGCAGCACCTCCATGGTGGCTGCGGTCTGGGTCATCATGGAATCGAACCGGGTGTAGCAGATCTTTACCGCATCGTACTCGCCCTTGAGATATCCTTCCGTGATCTGGCGGGACAGCTGGAAGCACTCGCCCACCGAGACATCTGCCGCCAGCAGCACCTCCTGCGTGAACAGGGGCACCTCGTGATGGACGAAATACTCTGCCGAACGCTTGCCGATGGGCAGCACCAGCACTTCGCCTTCTTCGGCCCCGGCCTGCTTGAGCACGTTGGAATTGTATCCACCGGCAAGGCCGCGGTCGCCTGCGATCACGATGAGCAGGGTGCGCTTCACTTCGTCACGGCGCAGGTAGGGGTTGCGGGCGCGGGGGTCGGCCGCGGCGATCTTGGTCAAAGTCTCATGCAGCGTTTCAAAGTAGGGGCGGCTGTGCTCCACCCGTTCCTTGGCGCGGCGCATTTTGGAGGAAGCCACCAGTTCCATTGCCTTGGTGATCTGCATGGTGCTCTCTACGCTTTTGATGCGCAGCTTGATGTCCTTCATGGAACCAGCCATGCGTTACGCCTCCTTCCTTAGTGCGCCTTGACGAAGCTGTCGGTATAGGCTGTGAGCACGCTCTTAAGCTGCTCCTCAGTGTCCTTATCCAGATTGCCGGTGGTGCGGATGGTCTCCATGACGGCGGCACCCGCAGCATTGTTGTCCAGATATTCGTACAGGCCCTTCTCATACTCGGCCACGTCCGGCACCTTGACCTTCACAAGGTGATCGTGAATGGTCGCATACAGGATGGCCACCTGCTTTTCCACAGGCACGGGAGCGGAACGGTTCTGCTTGAGCACTTCCACGATGCGCTCGCCTTGTGCAAGGCGGGCCTTGGTGTCGGCATCCAGATCGGAACCGAACTGTGCAAAGCTCTGCAGCTCGCGGTACTGGGAGTAGATCAGCTTCAGGGTGCCGGCGACCTTCTTCATGGCCTTGATCTGGGCATTGCCGCCCACGCGGGACACCGAGATGCCGGGGTTGACTGCCGGCATGACACCGGAGTGGAACAGCTCCGTCTCCAGGAAGATCTGACCATCGGTGATGGAAATGACATTCGTGGGGATGTAGGCGGAAACATCGCCCGCCTGCGTCTCGATGATGGGCAGAGCCGTCAGGCTGCCGCCGCCCAGCTCATTGGAGAGCTTGGCCGCGCGTTCCAGCAGACGGCTATGCAAATAGAACACGTCGCCAGGGGTAAGCCTCACGTCCCGGGGGACGGCGGATCAGCAGCGACAGTGCACGATAGGCCACGGCGTGCTTGGACAGATCATCGTAAATGACGAGGACGTGCTTGCCCTGATGCATGAAATATTCGCCCATGGCACAGCCGGAGTAGGGTGCGATATACTGCAGGGGCGAAAGCTCGGATGCCGTTGCGGACACCACGATGGTGTAGCCCATAGCACCGGCCTCGGTCAGGCTCTGCACAAGGTTTGCCACGGTAGAGCGCTTCTGACCGATGGCAACGTAAATGCAGATGACGTCCTTGCCCTTCTGGTTGATGATGGTATCGGAGGCGATGGTGGTCTTGCCGGTCTGGCGGTCGCCGATGATCAGCTCACGCTGACCGCGGCCAATGGGGATCATGGAGTCGATGGCCTTGATGCCGGTCTGCAGCGGCTCCTTGACCGGCTGACGGTCGATGATGCCGGGAGCGCGGCTTTCAATGGCGCGGAACTCGGTGGTCTCGATGGGGCCTGCGCCGTCGATGGGCTGGCCCAGCGCGTTGACCACGCGGCCGATCATGGCTTCGCCCACCGGCACGGACACCACCTTGCCGGTGCGCTTGACAGTGCTGCCTTCCTTGATACCGACGTCGGAGCCCAGCAGAACGATGGAGACGGTGTTTTCCTCCAGATTCTGGGCCATGCCGTATTCGCCGTTATCAAACTGAAGCAGCTCACCTGCCATGCACTTTTCCAGACCACTGGCGCGGGCGATGCCGTCGCCCACCATAATGACCGTGCCGGTCTCGCTCTGCTCGATGGTATTTTCGTAATGCTTGATCTGCGCACGGATGATCTTGGAGATCTCTTCAGGTTTCAGTTGCATCTTTGTTTGTTCACCACTCAATTCTTAAAAATCTTTCGGGTGGAAATTCGATCACAGTGTCACGGAAGCAATATCCCTGCGCAGGGCGGACAGACGGTTCTGCACCGTGCCGTCCAGCTCGGTGCCTTCGATATCCAGCCGGATGCCACCCAGCACTGCCGGATCGACCTTTGTTTTCAGGTCGATGGTCTTGCCGGTGAGCTTTTCCAGCTTTTCGCAGGCTCTTTGCCTGCTGCTCCGTCATTGCCACTGCAGTGGTCGCCGTTGCTTCCAGAATGCCGTGCGCCTGATTGTAGCGCACACGGTAAGCCCGTGCGCAGCCGGACAGCTCCCGCAGGGTGCCCTTCTCGCACAGGATCTTCAAAAGTTCAGCACATAGAGGTGGACCCGATCCCGCAGCGCTTCGTCCAGCAGGCCGCAGCGCTCTCTTTTCGGGATGCTGGGGGTGCTGAGCAGATGCAGGTAGTCCGGGTTTGCCTTAAAAAGCGCCACGGCTTCGTCCAGCTCGCCCAGAATGCGGGCCTCCAGCCCTTCCTCCGCCGCCAGATCGTACAGGCTTCCGCCGTACATCCTTGCAGTCTCGGTCATGATGCTTCACCCACATTTTTGATAAATTCGTCGATCAGATCCTTGTGGTCCTTCTCGCTGATCTCACGCTCCACCACCTTGGAGGCGATCTCCATGGCGATGCCGCCGATCTCGTCCTTGACCTCGTTCACTGCCTTCTTGCGCTCCTGCGCAATGTCGGCTTCGGCCTTCTGCTTGAGGGCAGCAGCCTGTGCGCGGGCCTCGCCCACGATCTCTTCGCCGCGGGCGGTGGCCGTCTTCTGCGCATTGGCAACGATCTCGTTGGCCTCGGTGCGGGCATTCTGCAGGTTCTGCTCGTACTCTGCCTTCATGGCTTCGGCTTCAGTGCGCAGCTTGGTGGCATCGGCGATCTGGCTGTCTGCCTTCGCCTTGCGCTCTGCGATCACGTTTTTGACCGGATTCAGCAGGAACTTTTTGAAGATGAACAGCTGGATCATCAGGTTGCAGATCTGGGCCAGAAAGGTCCAGCCGTCCAGCGTGATCAACGCCTGGTACAGTTCCATAAGCGTCTCCTTTCGTTATTTTGTAAAGGTTCCGCTTATGCCAGGAACTTCATGAACATACCCGGTGCCAGGAAGATCAGCAGCAGGCCGGTAACGAAACCGTAGATACCAGTGGTCTCGGACAGTGCAACGCCCAGGATCAGGGTGCTGGTAACGTCGCTCTTGCACTCGGGCTGACGGCCCACAGCTTCACAGGCAGCAGCTGCTGCGTTGCCTTCGCCGATACCGGGGCCGATACCTGCGATCAGTGCGCAGCCTGCGCCGATGCCGCAGCCTGCCAGAGCGATACCACGAGCGAGGTACTGAAAGTCAGTCATAAGATTTGTCCTCCAAAAAAGTTTTTTGTTTTGGGAGATGCCGTTGTGAGGGCTTAGTCCTCACCGGCAGCACGTTTGATGAAAATTGCGGTCAGGGTGCAGAAGATGAACGCCTGAATGCAGCCGCCGAACCAGTCGAAATACAGGCCCGTAAAGGCCGGGATGCCGATCTGGAACAGCTGGATCTGACTCAAGGCACCCGGCAGCCAGCCGAAAATGACGTGGCTCAGGCTTGCCAGCGCCCAGTACAGCAGTGTGGAAATGACCGTACCGGACAAGATGTTGCCAAAGTGACGGAACGCCATACTGACGGGGGTGGAAACCTCCGACAGCACATTGATGGGTGCCATGATGAAGATGGGGTCCAAAAGACCTTTCAGGTAGGAAAGGATGCCGTTGGTCTTGATCTTGTAGTACATGATCAGCACGAACACCACAATGGCCCACGCCGCCTCGGTGTTCAGGTCGGCTGTGGGGCTCCACAGGCCGATGACACTGATGAGGTTGCAGCCGATGCTCAGAGCGAAGATCGCGCCGATGAGCGGGATATACTTATCAAAGTGATAGCCCATGTTGTCGTGCACGAACTGGTCCAGCCGTTCTACGATGAACTCGGCGGCGGCCTGCCGCTTTGAGACATTTTCCAGCTTGAGGTTGCTGCCCAGCCAGATGGCAAGACCCGAAAGCAGCGCCATGACGATCCAGGTACTGACTAGGGTCTGGGTGATCTTGAGATCGCCCAGCAGGGGGATGTCCGTATGGATGGTATACAGGATCTTTGCGCCGTTCAGTTCCATTTGTTACGTTTCACCCCCTTCGTCACGGGGTTCAGCTTCCGGCTCCGGTGCGGGTTCGGGGTCGTCCTCCACAGAGACGTCCACCGAAGGCCCGGCCGGTGCAAGAGGCTTGTACTTTCCGGTTATTTGCAGGTAGTAGATCGTAACACGCGGGAAAAGCAGGGGCAGAACACCGGCAAACGGCTGGAACACCGGTGCCCCGATGGCAACGATGATCCACACCGCCTGCAGAAGCATCCGGACATTGTAGGAAGCCTGCAATGTCGCTTTGCGCCGTTTCTCATCCTGCTCGTCGATGACCTTCTGGCATACGAGGCAGATGCCCGCAAAGTTGCCGATGGCCACCGCCGCGCCGATGAGACTGCCCAGAACAACAGTGTAATCAAATTTCACCCAGCCAACCAGGTGCAGAGCTGCAAAGATCACCCACATGACGGCGGTACAGATGGCCGTGCCGCAGGCAATGCGGGTCAGCTCCTTTTGATTCCGGCTGCAGTTTCATAAAGGGAAACCTCCTGTTAAGTTTACTGATGCGAGTTGAACCCCACCCGCTTTGGTTTTTCCTTTTTGGTGCGGTCCATGTGTTCCTTTGCAAAATACCAGAAGTTCTGTGCCCCGGCAGCAAGCCCCAGCAGGATGGCCGGCAGGAACACCCATTCCGGCCAGCTCCAGTTGTTCACCGCCCACCATGCACCGCCCAGACACATGACCAGCGGCAGCAGCATATTCAGGCCCAGCTGGGTCAGCCAGACAAGATCCTCCAGTGCCTTATACCAGCCCTTCAACCTGCGTTTCCTCCCTGTGTGATGTGCCTTTGCAAAAGCCAGATTCTGGATTCTTTGCCAAGGATTTGCAATCAGCAAAAATCTTATAACGATAGTATAATTCAAACCGGCCGTTTTTCAATCAATTTTCCACTGTTTTCTAGTAAAATTTCATAGTTTGTTTACACTAATGCCGTAACTGTACGCCCTGTATGGAGTTTGTGCGTCTGCGGGCGCATCAATACCAAAAGTTTGATGGATCTATTGTGCAGAATGCGAAAAAGCAGAACTCCTTCTGTCATCGCTGCGCGATGCCACCTCCCTCTATGAGGGAGGTTTTTCCGTGCGATAAGGCTCCCTCATTGAGGGAGCTGGCTGCGAAGCAGACTGAGGGAGTTTTATGCAAAAAAGCCGCCCGGCTCTTTGGGAACCGGGCGGCAGCTGTTATGCAGTTTTTAGAACATTACCAGAGGTTTGCGGTCTCATTGTACAGGCCCTCATAGCTCTTGGCGGAGACATCCCAGCTGAAATCGCACTCCATGCAGTGATGCACGAGGTTCTTCCAGTTCTCCTTGTCATAGTAAGCATTCTGTGCATTGCAGCAAGCCACATACAGCTCGTGGGCATTGTAGCCCGCAAAGGTGAAGCCGTTGCCCTCACCCATGGTGCTGTCGTGGATGGAGTCGCGCAGACCGCCGGTCTCGCGGACGATGGGAGGCGTGCCGTAGCGGCAGGCCACCATCTGTGCCAGGCCGCAGGGCTCGCTCTTGGAAGGCATGATGAACGCATCTGCACCGGCGTAGATCTCCTGCGACAGGGCCGGCTCGAAGCCGATGTAGGTGCCTACGCGGCCCGGATGGCGTGCGCACAGGTCGGAGAAGAAGTTCTCGTACTGGCTCTCGCCGCTGCCCAGAATGACCAGCTCGATGCCGCGATCCACCAGACCATCGGCGATGCTCTGCACCAGATCAAAGCCCTTCATGCCGACCATGCGGCTGACCATGGCAAAGACGGGGCTGCCGTCCTTGTTCAGGCCGAACTTATCCTGCAGGGCTTCCTTGCACTTTGCCTTGCCCTCTTCAAAGTTGGTGATGTCGTAGTTGAAGGGGATGTTCTTATCTGTAGCGGGATCGTTGGAATCGGTATCGATGCCGTTCAGGATGCCGCACAGCTTGTACTGCTTCTCCCGCAGCAGAGCGTCCAGACCATAGCTGAACCACGGGTCGAGGATCTCCATGGCATAGGTGGGGCTGACAGTGGTGATCTTATCGGCAGTCTCGAAAGCACCCTTCATGAAGTTTGCGCAGCCGTCGTACTCTACGATGTGCTGGTCGCGGCGGCCGATGCCGCAGGTGTCCTCCAGAATGTCGGTGCCGTACTTGCCCTGATAAGCGATATTATGGATGGTGAAGATGGTCTTGATGCGGTTGAACTTATCCAGATGGCGATAGTACAGGTTCAGGTACACCGGCACCAGAGCGGTCTGCCAGTCGTTGCAGTTGATGATATCGGGGGTGAAATCGATGTAGAACAGGGTCTCTAAAACGGCGCGGGAGAAGAAGGCGAAACGCTCGCCGTCATCGTAGAAGCCGTACAGGCCGCGGCGCTTGAAGTAATACTCGTTGTCCAGGAAGTAGTAGGTCACGCCGTTCCGCTCGGTCTTGAACAGGCCGCAGTACTGGCTGCGCCAGCCCACGGGGACGGAATAATTGGTCACGTACTCCAGCGTATCACGGAACTTCAAATCGCCGTACAGGGGCATAATGACGCGGGCATCCACGCCGTCCTTGACCAGAGCCTTAGGCAGGGCACCCGCAACGTCGGCCAGACCGCCGGACTTTGCAAAAGGGGCAGCTTCCGAAGCAGCATACAGGATTCTCATAGGATCGCTCCTTTCATATAGTGGGATATTTTCGTTCTCCCCCACCGCCCTTGCAGGCAGCACGAACCATTTTTACAAAAGAGCAGGCGGGGGCACACAGATGCCCCCGCCCCTCTCAAGAGGGGCTACCGGGGAGGAAGCCGCCCTATGGATAACTCAGTAAAATCAGACGGTGTGCTTCTTCTGCACGTACACCGGGAAGCTCTCGGTGCCGGACAGCTTCTTGCCGGCGGTGATCTTCACGTTCTTATCGGTAACAACGCAGTCCAGCTCGGCATTGGCTTCCACAACGGTGTCCTGCATGAGCACGCAGTTCTTGACGACGGCACCCTTCTTGACCTTGACGCCGCGGAACAGCACGCAGTTCTCCACCGTGCCCTCAATGACGCAGCCGTCGGCCAGAATGGAATCGGTCACCTTGCAGCCCGGCACATAGCGGGTGGGATTGTCGTCGCGGATCTTGGTGTAGACCGGGCTCTTCTTGGGGAACAGCTTTTCCAGATTTTCGTCATCGGTCAGCTTGAGGTTCTCGTCGAAGTAGCTCTTCATGTCACAGACATGTGCCACATAGCCGGTGTACTCCAGAGCGTGGATGTTCAGGATGTTGACATTGTGGGCCAGAATATCGCGCTCGAAGTAGATCAGGCCGCGGGAGGTCGCATCCCGGACCAGCTTGAGCAGGGTCTCGCGCTCCAGAACATAGATGTTCAGGTCAAGGTTCTGCACGCCGGGGCGATAATCGTTGAGCAGCAGCTCGGTAACACGGCCGTCTGCATCAACGGTCAGGGTGTAGTTGTCGTTTTTGCGGCCCTCGGGGATCTCGGTCTTCTGGTAAGCGACGGTCACATCGGCACCGCTTGCCTGATGAGCAGCCAGCAGGGCGTTGAAGTCGTAGTTCAGGGCAACGTTGGCGTCGCTCATAACCACGTACTTTTCCTTCTGGTTCTCCAGGAAGTTCATGATGGAGCCCAGAGCTTCCACACGGCCGGAATAGATGCGCACGCCCTTCTCAGCGAAAGGCGGCACGATGTTCAGGCCGCCGTGACGGCGGGCCATATCCCACTCACGGCCGGTGCCCAGATGATCCATCAGGGAGTGGTAGTTCTTGCGCACCACGATGGAAACATTGGAGATACCGCAGTTTGCCATGCTGGACAGAACAAAGTCCACCATACGGTAGCGGCCCGCGAAGGGGATAGAAGCCATTGCGCGCTCGGTCACCAGCTCGGGGACGGTATTATCATAACTGTTGGGGAAAATAATACCCAACGCATTGGTGTTCTGGCTCAGCATACTTCCATACCCTCCTTGACGGATTCAAAGACTTTGGCACCTTCCTTGACGGTTGCGCCTGCGCCGACGGTCAGGCCGGTGCCCACATGGGCAATGGGGCCATCGCCGCCCACACGTGCACCTGCACCGACCACAACATCCTCCGCCAGGATGCAGCGCTTGACAACAGCACCAGCCTTGACCACAACGCCGTCCATCAGGACTGCGTCCTCAACGGTAGCGCCCTCTTCCACAACAACGCCTGCGCTCAGCACAGAGTGATGCACATTGCCGTAGATCTTGCAGCCCTCCGTGACGAGGGAATCCTGCACCACAGCGCGGGGGCCGATCTTCTGCGGAGGCAGGACCGGGTTGCGGCTGTAGATCTTCCACTTCTCGTCGAAGATATCGATGCCGGAGTTTTCGGGGTCCAGCACTTCCATGTTGGCTTCCCACAGGCTGTCGATCGTACCCACGTCACGCCAGTAACCGGCAAAGCGGTAGGCGTACATCTTGCGGCCGTCGCGCAGCAGGGCGGGGATGATGTTCATGCCAAAGTCGTTCTTGGAGTTGGGGTCTGCTTCGTCCTCTTCCAGATACTTCTTTCAGCACATCCCAGTTGAAGATGTAGATGCCCATGGAAGCCAGATTGGACTTAGGTACCGGGGGCTTCTCCTGGAACTCGGTGATGCGGTCGTTCTCGTCAGCCACCATCAGGCCGAAGCGGGAGGCTTCCTTCCAGTCCACTTCCATAACAGCCACAGAGAACTCTGCGCCCTTTTCCTTGTGGAAGCGCAGGAAGTCGGCATAGTCCTGCTTGCAGATCTGGTCGCCGGACAGGATGATCACATACTCGGGATCGTAGCTGTCGATGAAGCCGATGTTCTGGTAGATGGCGTTTGCAGTGCCCTTGTACCAGTCGGTGCCCTTTGCCTGCTCGTAGGGCGGCAGGGTGTGCACGCCGCCGTGCAGACGATCCAGATCCCAGGGCTGGCCATTGCCGATGTACTCGTTCAGCTTCTGGGGCTGATACTGGGTCGCGATGCCAACGGTGTCGATGTTGGAGTTGACGCAGTTGGACAGCGGGAAGTCCACGATGCGGTACTTACCGCCGAAAGACACCGCAGGTTTGGCCGTTTTCTGTGTCAGCGCGTACAAGCGCGAGCCACGTCCACCGGCAAGGATCATTGCCACAATTTCTTTTGCCATAGCTTTATTCTCCCCTTTAACATTAACATTTCCGTTGTTCGGAAATGAGCGTCAACATGTGCGGTATGGGTCGGCCGAAGAGCCGGGTCATTCCTTGGGCTCCTTCGGTTTGCGGGTGCGTTTTGCGGGTGCTTTTTCCGCCTTGGGTTCTGCCTCTGCCTTGGGCTTGCGGGCGGTCTTTTTCACCGGCTTTTCCTCTGCAGCGGCAGCTTCTGCCTTGGGCTTGCGGCCCGGCTTCTTTACCACCTTTGCTGCAGCTTTCTCCGCAACGGTCTTTGTCTTTTTGGCTGCAGTCTTTTCCCGCCTTATCGGTCTTGTCCGCTGCGGCCTTGCGGGTGCGCTTGGCGGGCACTTCAAAATACAGGGTGCTCATGGGCGGCAGGGTGATGGTGATGCTCTGCTCAAAGCCGTGCATCGGCTTTTGTGGGTGCGCACGGCCTTGTTGTGGACTGCGCCGGAACCGCCGAACTCTGCATCGTCGCTGTTCAGGATCTCCTTGTAGGAGCCTGCCACCGGTGCGCCCAGAGTGTAGCCCTCGCGCAGGACGGGGTTGAAGTTGCACACCACCAGCAGCTGCTTGCAGGCGGTGTCCTTGCGCAGGAAGGCGATGACGCTCTGCTGCGAGTCATCCGGCACGATCCACTGGAAGCCCTCCCAGCTGTAATCCACCTGCCAGAAGGCGGGGTGCTCCTTGTAGAAGGCGTTCAGGGTCTTGACGTAGGTCTGCAGCTCGGTGTGCTTATCGTAGCCCAGCAGCATCCAGTCCAGCGGCTTTGTCTCGTTCCACTCGGCGAACTGGCCGAACTCCTGACCCATGAACAGCAGCTTCTTGCCCGGGTGGGCCATCATGTAGCCAAAGAAGGTGCGCAGGTTTGCAAACTTGGCGTCGTACTCGCCGGGCATCTTGTTGATCAGGCTGCCCTTGCCGTGCACCACCTCATCGTGGCTGATGGGCAGCACAAAGTTCTCGCTGAAGGCGTAGAAGAAGCTGAAGGTGACCTTGTTGTGGTTGCCGGAACGGAAGAGCGGGTCAGTCTTCATGTAGCTGAGCATATCGTTCATCCAGCCCATGTTCCACTTGAAGTTGAAGCCAAGGCCGCCGTCCGAAGCAGGCTTTGTGACCATGGGCCATGCAGTGGATTCTTCCGCGATCATGTACTTGTGGGGGTGACGGCCCAGCACGGTGTCGTTCAGCTTGCGCAGGAAAGCAACAGCCTCCAGATTTTCCTTGCCGCCGTCCTTGTTCGGCTCCCACTCGCCCTGCTTGCGGTTATAGTCCAGATACAGCATGGATGCCACCGCGTCCACGCGCAGACCGTCGATATGGTACTGCTCCAGCCAATACAGCGCGCTGGAGATCAGGAAGCTCTGCACCTCGCTGCGGCCGAAGTCGAACACCATGGTGCCCCACTCCTTATGTTCGCCGCGCTTCGGATTCGGGTCCTCGTAGCAGGCTTCGCCATCAAAGTTGTACAGGCCGAACTGATCCTTCGGGAAGTGAGCAGGCACCCAGTCCATGATCACACCGATGCCGGCGGCATGGAGCTTATCCACAAAAGCCATCAGGTCCTTGGGGGTGCCGTAGCGGCTGGTGGGTGCAAAATAGCCGGTGACCTGATAGCCCCAGCTGCCGTCAAACGGATATTCCATGACCGGCAGCAGTTCCACATGGGTATAGCCCATCTCTGTGATATACGGGATCAGCTCGTCTGCCAGCTCGGAATAATTGTAGGGCTTACCGCCCTCCTTCATCTTCCAGCTGCCGGCGTGCATCTCGTAAATATTCATCGGGCTGTTGATCACATCAGCCTTTTTCTGTGCTGCCTGCCATGCATCATCGTGCCACGCAAAACCACTGATATCGTAGACCTTGCTGCCGTTGGACGGGCGGGTCTCGGCGTGGAACGCATAGGGATCGGCCTTATAGACCAGATCACCTGCGCGGGTGGTCACGCAGTATTTATAAACATCATATTCCTTCATGCCCGGGATGAACAATTCCCATACGGAATCGCCATCCACCTTGCGCATCGGGTGGCTGCCCGGCTTCCAGCTGTTAAAGTCGCCCACCACGCTGATGGCTACAGCATGGGGTGCCCACACGCGGAACACCACACCTGCTTCACCGGCACGCGTTTCCATGTGTGCGCCAAAGTAGCGGTATGCTTCACAGTTATTGCCCTGTTTGAACAAATACACCGGCAGGTCCGATGCATTGCTTTGGATCTTCTCCTCGGTCGGTTTCATAGACTGCTCCTCCCCGTACAGATGCACAAAGCGCACCTGTAGCTTTTTACCCTTTTATATTAAAGAATTTCGGTCTGTTTTTCAAGAGTTTCGCCGCATTTTACTGTAAAATTTACCATAATCTTTTCGTTGATATTTTTTCCTTATATACATACCCGCCAAATTTTTACAAATTTTATGGTGAATCCTGCCAATCTAACAATAAAAAAGAGCCTCTGCGCACCCTCCCAAAGGGAAGGTGTACAGAAGCTCTCTGTTTCTGTTGAAAATTTTCAGTTCCGGTTTCCCCGGTTCTTTTCAGCCTGCTCAGTCCACCACGTAGACGTTCACCTGAATGGCTCCATTGATCACGCTCTCGGCGTAGGTCTCGTAGAACAGGTCCACAAGGATCTGGCCCTTCTGCACGGCAATGCCGGTATCGGTAGCCACCGCATAGCCGTACACGAACTTGCCGTCGGTGGAGGTGATATACAGCTTGGTGCCGTAGGGGATCACATCCGGGTCCACAGCCACAGTGCCGTAGCCCAGACCCAGACCGGAAGAACCCTTGCCGGTCTTGGAATAGTAGCCGGTGGCCTTGCCGGTGAGCACCTTGCTGTAAGAGGCGGGTGCATTGGTGGTGCCGTCCGGGCCGGTCAGCGGGGAGACCGGCGCGCCTGCGCCATAGGTCTTTACGATGTGGTTGGTCGGCTCCACAGTGGTGGTGGAATCCACCACGATGCTGTTTTCCAGCTCGCCGTCCACATAGCGGTCGCGGGTGGTGATGGTCTGCTGGCCTTCCGCACCATGGCGCACCGTGGTGGCGCGGCCGGTGTTGCGGAAATACAGGCTGGTGTAGACGTACTCGGTATCGTAGGGGATGGCCTGCGTCTCCACACGGTCGGTGTAGTCCACGCGGTGCACCGTGATGGTGGAACCTGCGCTCACCAGCTGGTCCAGAGCAGGCTCGGTGTAGTCGTCACCCTCCAGGGTGATACCGGCACGCTTCAGGGCATCCGCCACGGTGCCGAACACCATTTTGACGGGGTACTCCTGACCGTCGGCAGTGATGCTGACGGAGAATGCGCGCTCAATGTTCAGGGCGGCAAGGTTGCCGCTGTAGGCCGTGTAATAGACCTGATCGCCCTCTTCGGACTGGATGCCGGAAAGGTTCATAACCTGTGCAGGGTCGGTCTCGGAGGTGAGGATCACCTGCCGGGCACCATTGGAGTCTGTGACGTAGGTCAGCCGCAGATTCGCAGCGGTCACACTGAGTGTAGCCACAAGGCACACGACCATGACACAAAACGCCAGCACACGGGGAGAGACTGCATGCTTGCAGTCAGACAATGCTTTCTTCAATTTTACGGAAGCGATACGAGACAACTCCTCTCTTTTCAAAATTGGCTGCGGCTGCGGACATGTTTTTCATGCCCCGGCCGCCCGGACTGCGGGGCGGGCAGAAGCCATCTGGCCCCACAATCAAATACGATGCCCTCTTTTTGGTAAAATCGAGCATCGTATACAATTTGGACTCCGCTGCGGAGGGTGCAGTTACCCTCCCGGCCCGGACCCCATCTGCCCGCGCCGCGCCGTATATAAGACGGCTTTTTACTTCATCCAGATAAATTTTAAACGCTGCAACGTCTGTTGGTTCCGTTGAGCGGCTCTTATTTTACCAGTCCAATGGCCATTTGTCAAATCACCTTCTCATACTTTGTTAGTTTTTTGACGTTATTTTTTGTGCAACTTTAACATTGTTTTCTCCAAAATATTGTTTTTTCGGTTATTTCCTTCCGATTTTCGACCTGTTTTCTGGGGTGTTTTGTTCACGAATTTTTAACATTTATTTTGGACTTTTTGCACCGGAAACTGCACTTTTGGGTTCGTTTTCCCATACGGCAAGCGGCCAAAAATCGCTGGTTTTCCGTACGAAGCCACCTCTTTTTTATCCCATTTTTCACCCACAAAGAACTGTGCGAATTACCCATGAAAAGCGCCTTCCGGCAAAATGCCGAAGCACAGAAATTTGTGCAGCAAAAGACCACACTGGCAGCTGCCGGGCAGCGGCTGTACAATCAAACAAAAAACAGAAAGGAAGGTTTTCAAGTGAACATCAAGATCATTCAAAGGCAGTGCTGCGGCACTGAATTTCTGTCCCAGCCGCACCGCCTGCACCTCGGTGCACAGAACGCTGCCGGTGTGGACGAGCTGTGCTTCACGCTGCCGGAAGCATGGGCCGGGTGCACCGTTGCGCTCTACCTGCGCCGCAGCGACGGCACCCTGCTGGCACCGGTCTCACTGGACACGCAGCACTGCGTCACCGTGGACCGCCGCCTGACCGGAAGCACCGGCGGACAGTGGATGCTGGCAGCCATCGATGCCAGCGGCTACGCCGCCTATACCCGGCCCGGCAGCTACGACACCTACGCCATCCTGCCCACCGACGGCGGCGCGGAAGAGCTGCCGCCCTCGCAGTATGAGCAGTTCGTGGCGCGTGTGCTGGAAAGTGCCAGTACCGCTTCCACCGCCGCGCAGCGTGCCGCAGCCAGTGCTGCAAGCACGGCATCCAATGCGGCACAGGCCCAGACCGCGGCACAGCGCACCAGCGCCGACAGTGCCGCTGCATCCCGCTGTGCAGCCCGTGCCGAGGCTGCTGCCGCACGGGCAGAGGAGCTGGTGCCTACCGACGGTCAGGTAGTGAGCGTGAACGGCAAAAGCGGCATCGTAAAACTGACGGCGCAGGATGTGGGGGCGCTTCCCTGCCCGGCAGTTCCGGTCTCCGGCCAGCTGCTTCGGGTGCTGAGCGTGGACCCCAACACCGGGGCCGTGTTGACCGATACTGCCGCCATGCCGGATCTGTCGCCCTATCTGCGCAGCAGCACGGTGCCCACGGCTTCGGCCCCCGGCGCAGTGCGGGTGGACCCCGCCTGCGGCATCAACGTGCGCAGCGACGGAACCCTGATCATCGCACCAGCTGCCCGCGAACAGCTGGACAGCATGACGGATGCACTTCTGCCGCTGACCGCAGCCCTGCTGCCTTATGGCGTGAAGAAGGCTCTGACCACCGCCGCAGCCGCCGGGGAATGGACCGCTGCTGAAAAGGCAAACGCCCTGCGCACCTTCGGTGCCGATTTTTCTTCCTATTATACAAATGAAGATGTCGATGCTCTGCTGGCCGCACCCAGCTCCGCTGCCTACCCGGTGGGCAGCATCTACCAGAGCACCGACCCCACCAGCCCTGCCGCCTTGTTTGGCGGCACATGGGAGCAGATCGCATCGGAGCGCGTGCTGATGGGTGCCAGCAGTAGCCACGCAGCGGGCACCACAGTAAAGGCCGGTCTGCCGAACATCACAGGCTCTTTTGTCGCGGATGTAAAAAAGGGTGAACATAAGGTATCCGGCGCATTCACTGCCGGCAACGTGATCGCATCTACGGGCGAATACAATTCCTTTTCTGATGTATATAAGTTCAGTCTGGATGCGTCCAAGTCTAATGCCATCTACGGCCGCAGCGCCACCGTGCAGCCTGCCGCCTACTATGTGCACATCTGGCGGCGCGTGGCCTGAGAAAGGAGGTTTTGAACCATGAAGATCATTGACGAGAACGGTGCAGCCATTGAAAACCCCTGACCTGACGCTTGGGTATCTGGTGGGCGGCACCGAGCCAGTGGAGCACCCCGCCGTGGAAGGCGTGGAGGAAGTGAGCCACTACGAGACCGTAACGGAGTATCCCGGCGGCGGCAGGGATGTGCGGAAGGTCATCGATGTGCCGGGCGTGCCTGCGCAGGCCGCATGGACCGAACAGGTGCCGGTGCAGAGATACATCCGCTATACGGAAGAAGAATTGGCCGCGCGGGAAAAAGAGCGCCAGCAGGCCGAGGAAGCAGCCCGTCTGCCCGAGACGATCGCCAGCCTGACCTGCCAGCTGACCGACCTGCAGCTGGCCCTGTGTGAACTGTACGAAGGAGGTGGTGTGTAATGGCAAGGATCTATGCGGCCCTGATCCGCAAGGGCATCAAAACGCTGGAGGATGTGCCCGCCCGGCTGAGGGATGCCGTGGCAGCGCTGCTGCAGGAGGACGGCCATGCTTAACGTTTACTCCCGCGCAAGGGATGGCGAAACGCTGCTGAGCCGCAGCTTCCGCGCAAAGGAATTTGCCTGCAAAGACGGCACCGACCCTTTGTTTGTGGACAGCGAACTGGTGCAGGTGCTGCAGGCCATCCGTGACCATTTTGGCGCACCGGTGATCATTACCAGCGGCTACCGCACCGCTGCACACAACAGGGCTGTGGGCGGGGCGTTTTACAGCCAGCATCAGTATGGCCGTGCCGCGGATATCCGGGTGTCCGGCGTGCCGGTGGAGCAGCTTGCCGCCTACGCCGAGACCCTGCTGCCCGGCACCGGCGGCATCGGCCGCTACCCCGCAAAAGGCTTTGTCCATGTGGATGTGCGCAAAGCAAAAAGCCGGTGGGTCGGGTAAAGGCGGTGAACGGAATGGAAACGATCTTATCCGCTGTCATTGCCGGGGCCGTGACCCTGATCGGCGTGCTGATCGCCAACAGCCGCAGTCAGGCCGTGACCGACACCAAGCTCGAAGAGCTGACCCGCGAGGTGCGCGAGCATAACAATTTTGCCCGCCGCGTACCGATTTTAGAAGAACAGATGAAGGTGGCCAACCACCGCATCGCTGACCTTGAACAAAATGAGAAAGTGAGGAATTGATATGAACTTTGGTAAAATTTCTGCCGCCACCATCGCCCGCACCGCTGTGCTGCTGCTTGCCCTGACCAATCAGGTGCTGAGCGCTCTGGGCAAACCTATGCTGCCCATTGAGAGCCAGACTGTGGAACAGCTGGTGACCGCCGGCATCACCACCGTGGCCGCGCTGATCAGCTGGTGGAACAACAACAGCTTCACCTCTGCAGCCATTCAGGCCGATGCCGAATATGCCCGCCTGAAGCAGAAAAGTGAGTGAGAAAGCCCTCGAAGCAGTGTATCAGTAGTACTTTTTGACCGAAAAGTACTACTGATGCAGTCGTCTTTCACAGCAGCCCCGGAAGGCACCCAGACAGCCTTTCCGGGGCTTTTTTGCTGCCCAGATGATTCGTTCACGCAGATTCAAGAACGTTTCGCGCAGGTTTCGATGACTTTCGCACTGAAATCATGTATAATCCGGGCAGAAGCAAATCGGAAAAGAGCAGTCAAGAGACTGTAAGCGGCCCCCTAACGCCCCAACGTAAAGGGACTGTTGCAAAATAGTCCCAACAACAAAAAAGAGATAGGTTTCCCCGAAAGGGGGTGCCCATCTCATTTTTTGTTGTAAACTGAGGTTGTAAAAAAACAGATAGAACCCGCGTTCCGGGTGCATTGCAGCATACCAGAGCGTGGGTTCTCTTTGATCTATAAAGTTTAATCGTCGTCGCTGTCCAGCTTGAGCACAGCGGTAAAGGCTTCACTGGGCAGGGAAACGCTGCCCAGCTGACGCATCTTCTTTTTGCCTTCCTTCTGCTTTTCCAGCAGCTTCTTTTTGCGGGAGATGTCGCCGCCGTAGCATTTGGCAAGCACGTCCTTGCGCATGGCTTTGACCGTTTCACGGGCAATGATCTTGCCGCCGATGGCAGCCTGTACCGGGATCTCGAACAGGTTGCGGGGGATGTTATCCCGCAGCTTTTCGCAGATGCGGCGGCCCTTGGCATAGGCGTTATCGCGGAACACGATCATGGACAGCGCGTCCACAGGGTCGCCGTTGAGCAGGAAGTCCAGCTTGACAAGGTCGCTCTCGCGGTACTCCTTAAACTCGTAATCGTAGCTGGCGTAGCCCCGGCTGCGGCTCTTGATGGCATCAAAGAAGTCGTACACGATCTCGCCCAGCGGCAGAGCATAGTGCAGATCAACGCGCACATCGTCCAGATACTTCATGTCGATCAGCACGCCGCGCTTGTTCTGGCACAGATCCATCAGGCCGCCCACATAGTCGTTGGGGGTGTACAGGTGCACATCCACAAAAGGCTCTTCCTGCTTGACGATATTGGAGGGGTCGGGGTAGCTGGAAGGATTGTCGATCATCTCCACAGTGCCGTCGGTCAGGGTAAGGCGGTAGCGCACGCTGGGGTGGTGGTGATCAGGTCCAGATCGAATTCCCGTTCCAGCCGCTCGGTGATGATCTCCATGTGCAGCAGGCCCAAAAATCCGCACCGGAAACCGAAGCCCAGGGCCGCACTGGTCTCCATCTCAAAGGTCAGGGAGGCATCGTTCAGCTGCAGCTTTTCCAGTGCATCCTTCAGGTCCGGGTAGCGGGCGCCGTCGGCGGGGTAGATGCCGCAGAACACCATAGGCTTGACCTGACGGTAGCCGGGCAGTGCTTCGGCGGTGGGATTATTGGCCAGCGTGACGGTATCGCCCACGCGGGTGTCCTGCACGGTCTTGATGCTGGCGGTCAGATAGCCGACCTCACCAGCCTGCAGCTGGGCACAGGGAGAAAGGTTGGTAGCACCCATGTGGCCCACTTCTACCAGCGTGAACTCCGCGCCGGTGGCCATCATGCGGATGGTATCGCCGGGCTTCACGGTGCCCTCAAACACACGGATATAGACGATGACGCCCTTGTAGCTGTCGTAGATGCTGTCGAAGATCAGCGCCTTCAGCGGGGCATCCGGGTCGCCGGTGGGAGCAGGAATGTCGGTGACGACACGCTCCAGCACCTGATCCACATTCAGGCCGGTCTTGGCAGAGACGCGGGGCGCATCCAGACAGGGCAGGCCGATCACGTCCTCCACCTCCTGCGCCACCTCGTCCGGGTGGGCACTGGGCAGGTCGATCTTATTCAGGATGGGCACCAGTTCCAGGTCATGCTCCAGAGCCATGTAGGTGTTGGCCAGCGTCTGAGCTTCCACGCCCTGGGTGGCATCCACCACAAGGATGGCACCCTCGCAGGCGGCCAGACTGCGGCTGACCTCGTAGGCAAAGTCCACGTGGCCCGGGGTGTCGATGAGGTTGAACTCGTAGGTCTTGCCGTCCTTGGCGGTATAGTTCATGGTGACAGCGCGGGCCTTGATGGTGATGCCGCGCTCGCGCTCAATGTCCATGTTGTCCAGAATCTGGTTTTCCATGGTGCGCTCGTCCACACTCTTGGTCAGCTCCAGAATACGGTCCGACAGGGTGGATTTGCCGTGGTCGATGTGTGCAATGATGCAGAAATTGCGGATATTGTCTCTTGCCATGTAGTTCCTCCGGGAGAAATTTAAGCTTCCAGTATCCAATCCTCGACATCCACGATCTTTCCGTGCTCGAGGTAGACGCGGGGCACGCGGCGGGACACGCCGCACAGCACCTCGTAGGAAATGGTGTCGGTCTTGCGGGCGATGGTCTCGGCAGTATCACTGACGCTGCCGCCCCACAGGATGGCTTCGTCGCCCTCGTGGATGTCCGGGATACCGGTCACATCCACCATCATCTGGTCCATGCACACGCGGCCAAGCACCGGGCAGGCCTTGCCGTGGATCTCCACGATGCCCTTGCCGCAGCTCAGCTGGCGGGGATAACCGTCCGCATAACCGGTGCACAGGGTGGCCACCAGCGTGGGCTTATCGGCGGTGAAGCGGCGGCCATAGCTGGCGCTCTGACCGGGCTGCATTTCCTTGACCATGCTCACCACGGTCTTGAGGGTCATCACCGGCCGGAACTGCCCAAAGCGCACCTCGTCGCTGGGGTCGTAGCCGTAGAGGATGATGCCGGGCCGCGCCATGCAGCGCTCCCGGGCCAATCCCTCGGGCCAGTCCGGGTGCAGCATCACGCCCGCAGAGTTGTCACAGTGGACGGTCTGCGGCTCACGGCCTGCCGCCTTGAGCGCATGGAACGCTCTGACGAACAGTGCGTGCTGCTCCGCGGTGTAGGCAACGTTTCTTCGGCGGTGTCGTCGGCCACCGAGAAGTGCTGGAACAGGCCGGTCATCTCAAGGCCCGGCAGCTCACACACAGCCAGCATTTCGCGAATGGCGGCATCAAAATCGGTGCGCAGGGCAAAGCCGATGCGGCCCATGCCGGTATCTGCCTTGAGGTGGATCTTTACTCTGCCGCCTGCCTTTACGGCAGCAGCGGAAAGGTTCTGCGCCTGCTCGGTGGAGTAGCACGCTACGGTGATATCCTCGTGGATGAGGGTCTGGGCGTACTCCGGCTGAACATGGCCCAAAATAAGGATGGGCAGAGTCTGCCCGTCCTGACGCAGCTGCACGGCCTCGGTCAGGCAGCTCACTGCCAGCCATGCTGCACCCTCCTGCGCAAAAACGCGGGCACACTGCACAGCGCCGTGGCCATAGCTGTCGGCCTTGACCACCGCGCACAGCGGCAGTTCACCGGCCCGGGCTTTGACGGCCCGGAAGTTATGCCGCAGGGCATCGAGGTCGATCTCGGCCCAGACGTGTTTTTCAAAAGGTTGAGTCTTCATGATTCATTCTTCCTCGTTTGTAATTGCAAAGCTGCCGCGCCGGTGTGGACGGGCCGCCAGCCATCGATGCCGCTCTCCTGCAGTGCGTGCAGGGTTTTCTGGCGGAAAGCGTGGTCGGTGCGGCAGCGCTCCTTGACGAACTCCTTGGTCTGTTCGCGCACGGTCACGCCGTCGGCAGGGCAGACGCTCTTGACGATGGGCAGCCCCTCGGCGTTCACTGCGGAAATGACCTCCTGCTCGGTGGCCAGCAGCATGGGCCGGATGAGGGTGAGGTCCCGGCGCGAAAGATAAGTGACCGGCGAGAAGCAGCCGATGCGGCCCTCCCGCCAGAGATTCATGTAAAAGGTCTCCACGGCATCGTCCAGATGGTGGCCCAGCGCCACCTTGTTGCAGCCCAGTTCCTGCGCTGCCGTGTGCAGTGCACCGCGCCGCAGCTTGGCGCACAGGGCGCAGGGGTTCTTCTCCTTGCGGTAGTCGAACACCACAGGGCCGATCTCGGTGCGGCGGATCTCATAGGGGATATCGTACTGGGCAAACAGCTCCTGCAATACGGTATAATCCATGGGCCTGCCGCCGAACTGCGGGTCCAGCGTGACGGCCTGCACCGTAAAATCAAAGCCGATGTACTTGCGCAGCTCCGCGAGGCCAATGGTCAGCGCTACGCTGTCCTTGCCGCCGGAAACGCCCACCATCACTTTATCGCCGGGGGCGATCATTTCATAGTCCTGCACAGCCTTGCGCATCAGGCCGCACAGACGCTGCATCGCACGGGAACTGCTCATGACAGGGTCACACTTTCCACAAGATTCACAATGTCGTTGATGGAGGCCAGTTTGGTCAGGCCGGAAACATACACCACGTCACCGCTGGGGTAGGTAATGGTGGCCAGCACCGCATAATACGCCTGAATGTCGCAGCGCACGGCCTCCACCTCGGCACCGTCCACGGTCAGGTTCACCTTGCGGGGCTTGATGACGCCATAGGCCTGCTTGAGGTCCTTCTCGGACGCATCGATAAAGTCCGCGTAGCTGTCGGCAGTGCCGCGCTGCAGCAGCACAGCTTCGTAGTCCTCACCGTCGGCGCTGTCTGCCGTGGCGAGTTCCAGCACGGTGCCAAGGGTGCTGTCCTCGGTCATCTGGCATACCTTCCAGATGGAACTGTCATAGTAGACGGAAACGCCGTTTGTGCCGGTGTAGTGGGTGTCCGGGTTTGCGGGCACGCTGCGGTTGACCAGCAGCGTTAAAATAATGTAAGCAATGATGCCCAGAGCAACAAAGATGCCCATAGCGGCCAGAAGCTTGGAGGTGCGGCGCTGGGCAGAGGCGTTGCGGTCGATGTCGTTTGGCATGTAAAAAATTCTCCTTGTATCAGTGCGCAGCAAAAGCTGCCATATCTTTTATAGTATACCACACCGGCAGACAAAATTGTAGCGGGCAGCGGCAGAAAATGTGCGGCCGTGGGCAGAAAATTTTGCAGAAAATGCGTTTTTAGAAATAATGAGAATTCAAGAGAAAACGTGAGATTTTGCAAGATTGAAAAAATTACAATGAAAAAATCAAAAAATGCTGTTGACAGGCACCTTTTTATGATGTATACTGACACTCGCGCCCCAGAAAGGCGCCTGAAACGTACAAAAAGCTTATCAGGAGGAAATAGATATGAGCACTACTCTCGTGAAGCCCGCTGAAGTCGAGCGCAAGTGGTACCTGCTCGACGCTGCCGGCAAGAGCCTGGGCCACGTCGCTGCTGAGGCCGCTGTTCTGCTGCGCGGCAAGCAGAAGGTCGATTATACCCCCAACGTGGACTGCGGCGATTTCGTTGTTGTCATCAACTGCGATCAGGCTGTTCTGACCGGCAAGAAGGCTGAGCAGAAGTTCCACATCACCCACAGCAAGTACATCGGCGGCCTGAAGAAGGTCCAGTACAGCAAGCTGATGGCTGAGCACAGCGATCTGGCCATGACCTACGCTGTCAAGGGCATGATCCCTTCCAACACCATCGGTGCTAAGGCTCTGACCCGCCTGCACTGCTACCAGGGTGCCGAGCACGCTCACGCAGCTCAGAAGCCCGAGAAGATCGAGTTCTAAGAAGGAGGCAATTGAATATGTACGAAACCAAACCTTATTTCTACGGCACTGGTCGTCGTAAGGATTCCGTTGCCCGCGTTCGTGTTTACACCGGCACTGGCAAGATCACCATCAACGATCGTGATATCGACAATTACTTTGGTCTGGAGACCCTGAAGCTGATCGTCCGTTCTCCGCTGGTCCTGCTGGGCCTGGAGGGCAAGTACGATGTCGTCGTCCGCGTTTCCGGCGGCGGTGTTTCCGGTCAGGCTGGCGCTATCCGCCACGGCCTGAGCCGCGCTCTGCTGCAGCAGAACGAGGAGAACCGTGCTGCTCTGAAGAAGGAAGGCTTCCTGACCCGCGATCCTCGTATGAAGGAACGTAAGAAATACGGTCTGAAGGCTGCCCGTCGTGCACCTCAGTTCTCTAAGCGCTGATTTTACCCATATTGCAAACTTTGCAGCTCTGCCTTGGCAGAGCTGCTTTTTTATTGCAAGTTTTCTGCTGAACTGGGGTGCGCGATTGCGCACATCAGGCGGTTGCCCCGCATTTTTTTGATTCCTATACATCCTGCCTAAAAAGGAGAATTATTTCTCACAATGCGCGCGAAAGGGGTTGAAACCTACGTGAATGCAGATTGACCCGGGGGGGGGAAAAAAAATGTATTACAATAAACAAGAAAAGGGGGTAAACCCCGACTGTAAAGGATGGAATCAGAAAGGATGTGTTTTATCGTGAGAAAAATCTCAAGACGGGCAGTTTTGCTTTTAGGCGGCGCATTGACACTGACTGCACTGACAGGCTGCTGGCCCAGCGGCATCAGCAGTTCAGAGCAGACAAAAAATGCAGTAAAGACTGCACTGAAAGCGGCAGTTGAGCAAAGCGAGGAATCTTATACTCTGGTCGAAAACAAAGCACTGAGTGTAAATGCACGGGCCATTCTGGAGGCATATCTTGAGGAAGTTGAGGCTGGATACACGGATGTCTTTGAGCCTCAGAATGTAACCAATTTTTGCCCGACAGATGTAACTGTCGGTGACGACGGATTCGGAACGGCTGTCTTTTCCATGCCGGAGAATGCTGTTGATCCGCAGGCGTGGAAAAGAGCTGCGAATGCATTGGTGGCAAATTTTCTGTGTTATTATCAATACAATGGCAACAATGTTGAGTTCTGCGTTGAAATTGTGAAGCAGGAGGCCGCAGATGGACAAGGTGAAGCGGCAGACTATATGGTGATTTTTGCCAAAAAACATGATGGGGAGGAAGGCGGAGAAATCTGGACGCCGCCGGCACTCTGATATTTTTTGATACCAGCATCCCTGTATAAACTCGGAGAAAAAGATTTGACAAAGCTTTCCGGCAAAAGAAAAACGCCTCAGAATTTCTTCTGAAGCGTTTTGTTCAAGTCGGCGACTACCTATTTTCACGCGCCGTGTCCAGCGAACTATCTTCGGCACAAGTGAGCTTAACTTCTGTGTTCGGAATGGGAACAGGTGGAACCTCACCGTCATCGACACCGACCGATCTGACTGAACCAGTATAACATGTTTGTCGTACTTTGTCCAGTGTTTCTTAGAAGGACGTGCCTTCAAAACTGAATAATCACTGCTTACATTTTTTCGTTGACTCTCAGAGTCTCAAGCGAATTGTGGTCAAGCCCTCGACCTATTAGTACACGCTTGCTGAATGGATCGCTCCACTTACATCGTGCCTATCAACCTTGTAGTCTTCAAGGGGTCTTATTTGTTTGAAACAATGGGATATCTTATCTTTGGGTCGGCTTCACGCTTAGATGCTTTCAGCGTTTATCCGATCCGTACATAGTTGCCCAGCTATGCTCTTGGCAGAACAACTGGTGCGCCAGAGGTACGTCCGCTCCGGTCCTCTCGTACTAGGAACAGCTCCCATCAAATATCCTGCGCCCACGACAGATAGGGACCGAACTGTCTCACGACGTTCTGAACCCAGCTCGCGTACCGCTTTAATTGGCGAACAGCCAAACCCTTGGGACCGAATACAGCCCCAGGATGCGATGAGCCGACATCGAGGTGCCAAACCTCCCCGTCGATGTGGACTCTTGGGGGAGATCAGCCTGTTATCCCCAGGGTAACTTTTATCCGTTGAGCGATGGCATTTCCACTCACATACCACCGGATCACTAACTCCAACTTTCGTTACTGCTCGACCCGTCAGTCTCGCAGTTAGGCTCGCTTATGCGTTTACACTCTTTGCTTGATTTCCGTTCAAGCTGAACGAACCTTTGAACGCCTCCGTTACTCTTTAGGAGGCGACCGCCCCAGTCAAACTGCCCACCTAACAATGTCCCCCGCCTTGATTCAAAGGCGCAGGTTAGAATCCCAATATCCCAAGAGTGGTATCCCAACGGCCCTCCACAAGCGCCAAAGCACCTGCTTCCCAGTGTCCCATCTATCCTGTGCATGCAACATCGAAACCCAATATTAGGCTACAGTAAAGCTCCATGGGGTCTTTCCGTCTTGTCGCGGGTAACCGGCATCTTCACCGGTACTACAATTTCGCCGGGCGGGCTGTTGAGACAGTGCCCAAATCGTTACGCCATTCGTGCGGGTCAGAACTTACCTGACAAGGAATTTCGCTACCTTAGGACCGTTATAGTTACGGCCGCCGTTCACTGGGGCTTCGATTTAATGCTTGCACATCTCCTCTTAACCTTCCAGCACCGGGCAGGCGTCAGCTCGTATACGTCATCTTTCGATTTAGCACAAACCTGTGTTTTTGGTAAACAGTTGCTTGGGCCGATTCTCTGCGGCTGCATTGCTGCAGCACCCCTTCTCCCGAAGTTACGGGGTCAATTTGCCGAGTTCCTTAACAACCCTTCTCCCGTTGGCCTTAGAATCTTCTTCCTACCTACCTGTGTCGGTTTGCGGTACGGGCACCGCAGAAATACACACAGCTTTTCTCGCCATCTTCCATCTCGGACTTCGGTACTAACTTCCCTCGATCGCTACCGGAACCAACACCCGGCTCCGAGACTTCATATGTGTCCCTGTGTTTAACTCTTTTGGTGGTGACGGAATCTCTACCGTCTGTGCATCGGCTACGCCGTTAGGCCTCACCTTAGCTCCCGACTAACCTGGAGCGGACGAACCTTCCTCCAGAAACCTGAGGCTTTCGGCCATGCAGATTCTCACTGCATTCGCGCTACTCATTCCGGCATTCTCACTTCTATACACCCGCTTGCGCTACTGTTTCACCGCGTATACAACGCTCCTACCCAGCATGTAATCATGCTGCCTAAGCTTCGGTGTCAGGTTTAGCCCGTTAAATTCTCCGCGCAAAGACGCTCGACCAGTGAGCTATTACGCACTCTTTGAATGAGTGCTGCTTCTGAGCCAACATCCTGGTTGTCTGCGTATCTTCACATCGTTTTCCACTTAACCTGACTTTGGGACCTTAGCTGTAGATCTGGGCTGTTTCCTTTTGACAATGACATTTATCTGACACTGTCTGACTCCCAAGCATCAATACTCTGGCATTCTGAGTTTGATAAGCTTCGCTAACCTCTCGGCCGCTAGGCTATTCAGTGCTTTACCTCCAGGTATCTAACGAGGCTAGTCCTAAAACTATTTCGGGAGAACCAGCTATCTCCGGGTTCGATTGGAATTTCTCCGCTACCCACAGTTCATCCGCCGCCTTTTCAACGGAGGTCGGTTCGGTCCTCCATGGAATTTTACTTCCACTTCAACCTGACCATGGGTAGGTCACCCGGTTTCGGGCCCATTATATGCAACTTAACGCCCTATTCAAACTCGCTTTCGCTTCGGCTTCAGTCCTTAAGACCTTAACCTTGCTGCATATAATCGCTCGCCGGACCGTTCTACAAAAAGTACCCTATCACGCTTTGACGCGCTCTAGGTGCTTGTAGGCACAGGGTTTCAGGTTCTTTTTCACTCCCCTCCCGGGGTGCTTTTCACCTTTCCTTCACAGTACTATACGCTATCGGTCACTGGGTAGTATTTAGGGTTGGAGGGTGGTCCCCCCGTATTCCGACCAGGTTTCACGTGTCTGGCCGTACTCTGGATCCTGCGCAGCTCTCTCCGTTTTCACCTACGTGGTTCTCACACTCTCTGACCGGCCTTCCCATGCCGTTCGGTTAACAGATTAAGTCCTAAAAGCAGTCCGTACCCCGAAAGTATTTCTACTCTCGGTTTGCCCTCTTCCGCGTTCGCTCGCCACTACTTACGGAATCTCGTTTGATGTCTCTTCCTCGCCCTACTTAGATGTTTCAGTTCAGGCGGTTCCCTCGATATACCTATTTTGAAGTTCAGTATAACGTACCTGAGTATGAACCCAAGTGAGTTTCCTCATTCAGAAATCTCCGGATCAATGCTTTTTGCAGCTCCCCGAAGCTTATCGCAGCTTATCACGTCTTTCATCGGCTCCCAGTGCCAAGGCATTCGCCCTGCGCCCTTGTTCGCTTGACCTTTCAAACGTTCTCTTGGAACATTTGGTATCCTCTTGATTCTCTCTTGCCAACGAAGATTATTGTTACCCTTCCTTTGAAATTGTAATATTTCAAAAAGAACTTACTATAATCTTTGTTTCGCAGTTATTATTCAGTTTTCAAGGTACGTCTTTGAGTGTCCTTTTCCAGGGCCCTCAAAATCGAACAATATCTACTCTTCTCGTTTGTTACCTGTCCGAAAGACTTCATCTTTGATGTCGCTCTTTCGCCTGACTCCTTAGAAAGGAGGTGATCCATCCGCACGTTCCCGTACGGATACCTTGTTACGACTTCACCCCAATCACCAGTTTTACCTTCGGCGGCGTCCTCCTTGCGGTTAGACTACCGACTTCGTCCCCCGGCTCTCATGGTGTGACGGGCGGTGTGTACAAGGCCCGGGAACGTATTCACCGTGGCATGCTGATCCACGATTACTAGCAATTCCGACTTCATGGAGTCGAGTTGCAGCCTGCAGTCCGAACTGGGACGTTGTTTCTGAGTTTTGCTACACCTCGCGGTCTTGCTTCTTTGTTTAACGCCATTGTAGTACGTGTAGCCAAGTCATAAAGGGCATGATGATTTGACGTCATCCCCACCTTCCTCCGTTTTGTCAACGGCAGTCTGGCCAGAGTCCTCTTACGTAGTAACTGACCATAGGGGTTGCGCTCGTTGCGGACTTAACCCAACATCTCACGACACGAGCTGACGACAACCATGCACCACCTGTCTCCTTGCTCCGAAGAGATTACATATTTCTATGTCGTCAAGGGATGTCAAGACTTGGTAAGGTTCTTCGCGTTGCGTCGAATTAAACCACATACTCCACTGCTTGTGCGGGCCCCGTCAATTCCTTTGAGTTTCAACCTTGCGGTCGTACTCCCCAGGTGGATTACTTATTGTGTTAACTGCGGCACTGAAGGGGTCAATCCTCCAACACCTAGTAATCATCGTTTACGGTGTGGACTACCAGGGTATCTAATCCTGTTTGCTACCCACACTTTCGAGCCTCAGCGTCAGTTGGTGCCCAGTAGGCCGCCTTCGCCACTGTTCCTCCCGATATCTACGCATTCCACCGCTACACCGGGAATTA